>Ga0182016_10000003_pt1 | contig 259322 bp, 221 predicted proteins | sample 712S2MmetaG_FD_120491 | JGI IMG/M metagenome (GOLD analysis project Ga0182016, IMG submission 120491) | Permafrost microbial communities from Stordalen Mire, Sweden - 712S2M metaG | ecosystem: Environmental > Terrestrial > Soil > Wetlands > Permafrost | place: Sweden: Stordalen | collected... | reverse complement strand
CTTCATCGGCCAGCGGCGGCAGGTCCTTGAACTTCACTTTTCTGGCGTTGGGAAAAGCCGCCAAAGTCTCGGGAGTGATCTGGCCGCCGGCGTCGCGGTAGATGGGCTGCACCACGCGGCCGTCATCGCCGATAAGTAATTCGAGCTCATAGTCGAAGCCCGTGTAGCCCGCGCCGGCCCTGCCGACTGTCTCGTAATAGCCCTCGATCGCTCGGTGCGCGAAGAAATTGTATTCGACCACAGGCAGACCGGCCTTGCCGGCGGCCTCAATGGAGGCGATGAACGGCTCCATGTCCTTGGCCCGGCTGTCTCTGCCATAAATGACGCTGGCCGGGAGGTTGATCATCGAGTTATAAGCCACCAGGCCGGCGTCCTTGGCGGTCTGGACCGCGCAGCGAATACTCTCTTCCGTCCAGTTTCCCACCGGTACGCCGATAAGGTGAGTCACACCAATCTGCCGAACGCGCCGATAGGCAGCCGGAGGATTGAGGTCGAAGCCGCCGCTGCCCGGTTTCGGATTCTGAGAGCCGCCGCGCCCCGGGCCCGCCTGGGGCGCGGCCGGAAGCTGCGGGCCGGCCGGCAAAGGCCCGCCACCGTCCCCGGGCGCCAGGCAGATCTTGGGCGTGCCCGGACCTTCTTCAATCGACCACTTTCGCGGTGCGGGCGCGCCGGCCGCAGTCGGGATAAATCCCGCTAAGGCAATGCTTCCAACCCCTTGCGTCATTCTTCTTCGCGAAAAACGGGATTCCATGAAAATCTCCACGGGAAAACTGAGTGGGCGAACACTAGCCTGGATGCAGCCAACTCCAGGCCGGCAAGCTCATTCTCCCCGGTTTCATCCTTCGCGTCAAAGGGCCTCAGGGTTTCGAGCGACTGACCCTCCGCAACCCGAATCTCCCGCGTTGGGGCGGCACGCGACGCGGCGATGACACTCCGCTCCGCCGGCCCGGCGAACTCAATAGACGAACTGCGACGTTCAGTAGGCGCCTAGCAAATAGGCTAGGAGGACAATCAGCAGTATGGTGCCTAAGCCGATGCCGGCGCTGCCACCATAACCCCAGCGGCGGTGGCCGTAATACCCCCCACTGCCACCTAGAATCAGCAACAAAACTATAAGTAGTATCAACATCGTAGTCTTCCTTTTTGCTAAACGTCAGGGCGCGGTTCGTAACAACCGTGCAACCGCTCCCCTAGCTCGCGCGGCATCGGCGGAACATAGTCTTTACGTTACGCCCGCGCCAAAGAGCGGTTCTATTTCTCGAACACCTTTTCAACCTGGCCGACTTTCTTTTGGACTTTGCCGGCGAGTGCCTCGTCTTGGCCTTCAGCCACCAGGTTGGGGTTATTCGTGACCTGCCCCGCCTTCTCCTTGATGTTACCCTTCACTTCATGAACCTTGCCTTTGATTTGATCCTTCGTGCTCGGTGCCATCTGTTTTCTCCATTGACCTCTCAACTAGAAATCGACCTACACATTCGATGCCGCGTCCGTCCAGCACCCGCGACAACGGCGGTTGTGACGGCCTTTTACGCCTGAAAGTTATGCAATTCAGCACCCAAACCGTGGCGAGATGGGCTTCTCTGGAGATCCATCCGGAATTGGCTCGTTTCGCGGCCGACCGAGTGCTTCGGATTTTCATTCTTGAATTGTTTTCGATCCGATCAGCCGGCAATACTTGCATGTTCCAGCAGTTTTGCTGCATGTGTGGCCCAAGGAATTCGTAAGATGGTCGGTTTTGACCCCAGGAGCGGATTGCATCAACGTCCGTTACCATTGCGCAGAGGCCACGACGATGCTGTACACACCGACCAACTTGGCAGGCGCGGGCTGTCCGGAACCGACGACGACATTGGCGCGTATCGTGCTGTAGGAGTATCCCGGGAAGGAGATTCAGAATGTTTCTAACGCTGTTTTTTGTTTTGCTTGTGCTGTGGATGCTGGGGTTTTTCGCGTTCCACGTTGCCGGTGGGCTGATTCATCTTTTGCTCATCGTAGCGGTGGTTGCTTTGGTGGTGCACCTTTTCAGAGGCCGAAGCATGGCTTGAACGCAGGGCCACGTTTGGCCGTTGGTTTGCATGTTTGGGATGGAGTCGGGCTGCCCCCGGCGGTGACCATTTTTGCTGCTTCTGGAACATCCTTGGCCGCACCGAAGAAGAGCAGCGTCAGGCGTGGCACGGGGCAGTCCGGCGAACTCTTGGATTGGAGCACCAACCAGCTAACCCTGAGATCTACCAGCGGTTACTCGCGATGGACCAACTGGAGGCACAGTCCGTTGTCGGGCAGTTTCTTAAGGGAAGGCCCCTGGTTGAGTTGTACGACTCGGTGCTGGTCCCGGCTTTGAGCATGGCCGAACAAAACCGGCACAAAGGAGCAATTGACGCAGCCAGGGAAGAGTTCCCCTCAGCATCAACGAAATGATCGCCGAGCTTTCCGAGTATCAACTGACGGACAGCTCATCCGGGGAAGACTCCGTTCCGATACCGGACACCGCGGAACACCTTAGCGCCAGGATACTCTGTCTTCCAGCCCATGATCGGGCCGATGAGATCGCGGCCGCCATGCTGGCTCAACTCCTGGAGCAAAAGGGGCTCGCGGCTCTTTCCTTTCCCACGGTCGGGCCTTCTCCCAATGAATGGCTTGAATGGCTCGCATTGATTGAAGCCAGACGAAGCGACGTAGTCTGCATTTCAACGTTGCCTCCTCACGCGTTCGCACCGGCGCGGGCCATGTGCAAGCAGATCCGGGAGCGGTTTCCAAACCATGGTTGTGCGTAAGTTTGGGTGCCGCTCCGAGACGGCACCCCCCCCCATGAAACTGAACCGGCAGAAGCGTTCGTCAGGCGCTTGCTTCGTTTTGAAACGCTGAACTTGCGCGCTTTCCGGTCCCTTCCCCTAGGAAGTTCACTAACTCGCGGTTCACTTCCTCCGCGTGGGTCCAGGTTATGCAGTGGGGCCCGTCTTTCACCACCGATAGCCGGGCTCCTTTGATCAGCGTGGCGGTCCGAAGTCCCGTGGCACTGATAGGTAAGATTCGGTCCGCGTCGCCCTGAATGACCAGGGTTGGCACATCGACACGGGTCAGGTCCTTGCGGAAGTCCTCATGCCAGGCTGGCACCGAAGCGAGACAGGCTGTAGGGGAAGCGCTGGCGGCGACGTTCCAGCTAGCCTGAACCGCCTGTTCGCTGACACGGCTGCCCAACAGGAGGTCCGTGTTGTAGAAATTCTTGAAAAAGTCGGTAAAGAAGGCATAGCGGTCGGCGGCCACGGCCTTCTGGATTCCCTCGAAGACACTGCCGTCCACGCCCTCCGGGTTTTCCGGCGTCTTCAGCAGGAAGGGTGGAACCCCCGAAATGAATACGGCCTTGCTGACGCCCTTCGAACCATATTTCCCAAGGTAGCGCGCCACTTCGCCGCCGCCCATGGAGAAACCGGCCAGCGCGTAATCGCGAAGTTCGAGGTGCGTCACGAGCCGGTGTAGATCCCCGGCGAAGGTGTCGTAATTGTAGCCGGTGCCTGGCTGGCTCGATTTGCCGAATCCTCTGCGGTCATAGGTGATGACACGGTGACCCCCAGCCAGAAGCACCGGGATCTGTTTCTCCCAGGAAGCTCCGCTCAGCGGATATCCGTGAATAAGGACAATCGGCTTACCCGAGCCATGGTCCTCATAGTAGAGATCGATGTTTCCGGAGTTTTCCTTCCCGACGGTAATGTATGGCATTGAGACCTTCCTGGATAGCAATGCGCGTCGATCTGCCGTAGCGCGCCCGGCAATAGCTGGACTCTATTCGGTGGCCTTAGGCGTGAGCCTTGGCGACCGAATGCGCAGCTTCTTCGTCTTTGTCGGCGATTCCTGCACCTACAAGGTGTTCGGATACGAACCAGACTTGAAGCTCGTTCACGCGAAGAACATCGCTAACCAGCAAGTCATTAGTCCCATCGTCGCCACCGGCCGCCGCGGTACGAGCCGCCTCGCGGGTTGCACCGATGATCAGTTCGTGAGCCTGCACCAAACGGAACAACTGCACGGTAACATCTTCACGGCCCCGCGGCGGGCGGGCAATGCGCGTTGTCTCGGCAACGTCGTGAGCCATGGCGATGGCAACTCCGCCCAGCGTCTGAATGCGCTCGGCCAGCGCGTCGACAATCCCGGCCTGTTCGCCGAAGTGTTTGTCGTAAAGGAGATGGAGTTGGTAAAACGTGGGGCCAGAGACCTGCCAATGGTGCTTTTTGTACATATCGCGTAAGGTCATCGTATCGGCGAGAAGTTGATTGAGGCCGTCGACGCTGGTCAAGCGAACCTTGTGATCGAGCGATAAGGGACGGTTTACCACAGTTCCATATTCTTGGATTTCGGTTTTTGAGAGATTGGGTTTCATAATCGCTCTCGCCTAAAGCACGCCGAGGGCCGTCCGGACGTTCACCGCCGAGCGCGAGCATTGGCAAGTCACGTGCGAAAGCAAGCGCATGAAGAAACAAGGCGATAAAGGAACCCAAACATACAGTACCGTTTCGGTTGGAGAAAGGAGGGCTGGTGAAGGGTCCGGTGGCCAGTCTGGGGACACTCAGGGGTTGTCGGACGTGGCGGAGTCTGGCGCTGAGAGCGTCGAAGAACTGCTTGAGGAGGGCCAATCGTACGAGGCCGAAGCGATCGGCGGCGTGGAGGACGCACCCGATTCAGACGTGGCTGAAGTTCACACGCGGCAATTCCCGGAGGACGACGTGCCCTCCGAATACCAGGATAGAGATTAGCCCGCGGGGGGCCGGGCAAGCGCGCCGGCCCCCATATCGCGTGACCCTCCGATTACTGGTTCCCGACCGGCGCGCCGGTCTCCGTGCCAATTACGTCGCCGGAGATCACAATTTCCACCCGCCGATTCTGTTGCCGTCCTGCCGCGGTTTCGTTGGAAGCCACCGGCTGGGTTTTTCCGAAACCCTTTGACGTGACCGAACCTGCCGCCATACCTTCCTGTGTGAGGTAGTCGCGGACGGCCCCGCCCCGCTGCTCGGATAACTTCTGGTTGTACTCATCGCCGCCAACGCTGTCCGTGTAGCCGTCGACCTCAAGGCTCAAGCCGGGGTGCCCTTCGACGATGCCAGCCACCTTCGCCAATTTTTCGCGCGCCAGGGGCCGCAGCGAAAACTTGGCTGTGTCGAAAAGAACGTCCGACATGTTGACGATCAGGCCGCGCGCAGTGTCGCGAGTCTGTAGAACGGCGTTGAACTGGGTCAGCAGTTGAGCCCGCAGATCCGATTTGTCCGTCTCCGCCTGCGCCTTGTCCTTTGCCGCGCGGTCGAGGTCGGCCTGGGCACTGGCCCGCTGCGCATCGTTCTCGCGTTTCAGTCGGTCCGCCTCGGTCTGGGCGGCAGCGGTCGTAGCGTCGTTCTGCCGTTTCAACCGGTCGGCTTCCGTCTGGGCGGCGGCCGTCGCAGCGTCGTTCGCGAGTTTCAACCGATCGGCTTCGTTGGCCGCGGCAGTCGCCTGGGCTGCGTTGTCGCGCTTGGCACGATCCATTTCGTTCTGAGCCGTCTCCATTTTGGCGTCGTTTTCGCGCTTAAGGCGATTGGCTTCGTCCTGCGAAGCGGCCACCTGCGCTGCGTTGTCACTCTTGGCGCGATCGGCTTCGGTCTGGGCGGCAAGCATCTTGGCATCGTTTTCGCGTTTCACGCGGTCGGCTTCAGACTGTGCGGCAACCTGCGCCGCTTCCGCGTCCCGGGTAGTACGCGCGGCGTCGGCTTGTGCCACAACGCGTTCGTTTTCGGCGCGTGACTGACGATCCGCCGCTGTCTGGCGCTCGTTGGCCAGCGTCTCCTCATCGATCTTCTTAACCGTAATGATGCGGGCGTCTTCGGCCATCTGTACGGCTTCGCGGGCTACCGTGTCAATTGGTTTCACTCCCGCTTTACCTGTCAGGTAGCCTTCGGCGTTCTCCAGGCCCTGGACGGCCTTTTGGAAGGTCTCAGGGGCGTACCTGTCGGCGCCGGTCCAGCGTGCAATCCGGACGGCATTACGCGCCTCGTAGAGATCGAGCGGCACCTTCGAATTCAGTTCCTCGGGGCGAACCTCGGCTGGGTTCACATTCAAAGTGTATTGGCCCCGCTGTAAGAGCTCGAACTTGGCGTCGACCTCCTCGATGGTTCCGGTGGTATCGTGCCGGACGAAATTTTCCATGACCACGACGTCACTGGGTCGAGTTACAGCGAAATAGGGTTCCGCGGTTACAATCAAGCCAAACGACTGCAACTCCGTGGTGGCATCCAGCTTGCTTCTGTCTCCGTTCAGGATCACCTCGCCAACGTTGGTGGCGCGACCCTCAGGAGTGACGGCCCACATCACATAGGTCAGGTACTCGGGGCCGAACATGGTAGCCGGCTGCAGTTTCTCCATGCGCGCGTCGATCTTGGTGACGCCTTGCTTACTCTCGACACTGGCTTCGCCGCGAGCCTCTACCAAGAGCGGCGTTCCTCGAAAACCGATCTTTGTCGATCCGCTGCGGTGGTTGTAGTTGATTGCTTTTGTGGTCCGCTCGACCACGGTGATACGATAAATGGGCATCGCGCCCGCGGCCATTCTAGTCGCATTTTCGGTTGACTGCTGGACTGGGTTGGGAGCTTGCGGCGACTGGGCCGCCACAAGTCCACATACCGTCAGGAACGCTCCGACGAACTTCATGTTTTGACCTTTCTGTTCTCTTTCGACCGCTATAACAGTGCACGGTTGGCGCCATCCCCGGCTTCACGGACACAGGGCGACGGCGCGGCCATGCAGACAAAGGGGATTGCGAGGAGTTTCCGGCATTGCGCCAGGGCTGGCGTATCCGACCAGGGATTCCATTAGACCGCGGCAAATGCAAGTTATGCTGGAAAAGTGCAGGTATTGCTTGTGAAGGCGCCGGAACCTTACGCGGCTTTGACGGCAACGTCACCGAAAGGTTCGCTTGCCTCCCCGTTATTATCGGCGTCCTCCTGGCACTTGATACAACGCGGCGCCCATGGCAGGGCCGTGAGGCGTTTTGGGCTGATCGGCGATTCGCACTCCATGCAGGTTCCAAAGCTTCCGTCGTGAATCCTTGCCAACGCAGCTTTCACGTGACGCAGCATGGCGGATTCGCGGTCCACGTTTCGAATCGCCAGATCCCTTTCCGACGCATACTGAATTTCATCCATTTGATCGGCGCTCTTCTCGATGGCAATGCCGTCCCGTTTTTGCAAAATCCGAGTCAACTCGGCCGCTTTTCGATCGAGGAGTTCCTGAAACCCGTCCATTTCGGTAAGTGCTAGCTTCATACTATTCCTCCGCCCCTATGGGCCGGTCAATTCCCTTAGATTCACTGCCCGTCCTCGTGCTCCGGGCTTGGAAATATGTAGCCGCGGTGTATGCCGTTAGTAGGACTCTCCGTCACAAGAGTGGGCAGGCGGCCCGCGTGTTCGCGCTCCAGATGCTCCAAGTTAGAGATGGCAGCGTCGAGTTTGTTACGTTCTTCGCGCAATTGAGCCAGTACCGTTTTCAAATCCATGGCGATGTGTCCTAGCTGGAAAAAATTTGCCGACCTTGTCCCTTCCCTGTGGGGATTTCTCGATTCGCTACCCCGCCCCGGGGCGGCCGGTCTTTCGTTCGTTCGAGGATCTCCTGGGACCGTTTAGCACGTGATGGCCCAGAACCGAATTTCCTGGATTTGAAGGTTGAAGCCATTGAGCCAGCGGGAGTTAGCGGAGATTTTCCGCAGCGCGATGCAAAGACTGCACCTCGGCGTGCGAAATTTGCCGGTCTGCCAGCGCCCCGGACCCGACAGCGGTTCAGAAACGTCCGGACGCCAGAACGAAGCGCCGTTGCAAGCGCCCCGAAAATGCAGTCCTAGGAGACGCTCCGGACCCGATGCCAACGCGGCCATTGAGTACGGGCGGAGACGGCGGCTGGGAGTGAGGTCCGAATGTTAATCGGCCGGAGGCACCGTGAAATAGAACGTCGATCCCGTCCCAGTTGTCGACTCGACCCACATTCGGCCGCCATCCCATTCAATGGCCCTCTTGCAGAATGCAAGCCCAAGGCCACTCCCGGGGTGTTCTTTCCCGTGCAGGCGCTTGAAGACGCCGAATATCCGGCTTTGGAATGCCGGGTCTATACCAGGACCATTGTCTTGGACCGAAAATACCCATTCCGGTTCCACCCGTTTGGATGAAATGTGAACGCGCGGAGAGAGGTTGCCGCAATATTCGATGGCGTTGTTTATCAGGTGGTGCAGGACTTTGGCTAGTATATCGAAGTCTCCCCACACCGACGGCAAAGGGTCGTGGGTGACGATTGCGCTCCGTGCCGTTATCTGTTTGTCCGTCGAGAGGAGCGCCTGGCGCAGGACCGCTTCCATGTCCGTTCGGGCGGGCTGCCGGTCGCTGGCGCCAGTGGCACAGTAGTCCACCATGTCGGCGAGCAGCGACTGCATTCTTGCCGCCCCGTCCTGGATGTGGGTGAGGAAAACGACGCCATCGGAATCGAGGCAACCGGCATAGGTTTCGCCTAACAGTTGACTGAACGAAGCCACATCCCGAAGAGACTCGCGCAGGTTGTGAGCCGCCATGGAAACAAACTCCTCAAATTCCGCGTTCGCCCGGTCCAACTGTCTCTGGACATCGAGACACGCCCGAGTTTCGGCATCGAGCGCATGACGAGAGCTTTCGATTTCTTCTTCCACGGGGTTTTGTTCAGAGCTTTCCATCTTCAGTCGGCGTGCCCGGGGCAGATCCGCGCGGGGCGGGAGGAATTGTGAACTTGAACGTAGCGCCCCGCCCCGTTTCCGATTCTACCCAGATTCGTCCACCCTTGCGCTCGACAATTTTCTTACAAAGGGCAAGACCGATGCCAGTACCGGGAATCTCTTGTCCATGCAAGCGTTTGAAGATGCCGAACACCCGGCCGGCGTCTTGCGGATCGATACCGATTCCGTTGTCCCGCACCGCAAACAGCCACCCTTCCGCGTTTTTCTCCGCGGAGACATGGATTCTCGGTGTCTCGTCGCCTCGGTACTTGATCGAATTGGAAATGAGGTTCTGGAAAAGTTGCGTCAGCATGATCTCTTCGGCCATCACGGTTGGCAGGGGGTCGGAGGTCACGATGGCGCCACTTTGCGCGATGGCTGCCTGGAGGTTCAGCAGTGCTTTGGCCAGGACGGCGCCGCAGTCGATCGGGGCGAAGCTGTCCTGTTCCCGCCCGTTCACTTCCCAATAGGCAAGCAGGGCCTTCAGCAAAGCCTCTATCCGCAAAGCCCCCTCCACGGAATAGGAAATGAATGTGTCCGCCTCCGGGCCCAGCTTTCCGCGATACTCCTGCCCCAGGAGCTCGGTAAAGTTCACGACCATGCGTAGAGGCTCCTGCAAGTCGTGAGTGAGCGCATAGGCAAAATCCTGTAGCTCGACATTGGTTGCGCGGAGCGCTTCCTCGGCCTGCTTGCGGTCGGTTACATCCTCAATTGCCAGAAGGATCGTCCGCGCTTGCGCATTCGGATTGAAAATCTCGCTCGCGTTGAGGAGCATCACTTTCCGTCCGACATGCTCAAAGTCGTGTGTCACCTCAAAGTCCCGGAACTTCGCGTGCGCGGGGAGAATGTTCTCCAGCAACTCGCGCAGTTTTGGGATATTCCATTGTCCGGTCCCGAGGTCGTAGATCAGACGCCCCTCGGTCTTATCCCGGGCTGCCTGGAACGTTTGGTAGAACGTCTTGTTGGCTTTCATGACCTGGAGGTTCTGGTTCAGGATCACAAGGGGCTCGCGCACCGTTTCGACAATGGCTTCGGCGAAGTCAAGGCCGCGCTTGGCGGCATCGATATCGATCAACATCATCACGGCGCCGTCGATTTTGCCATCGGGTCCCACGGACGGGAGGATGCGAAGCGAATACCAGCGGCCGTGTGCGTCGCGGATATCGCGGGGTTTCCGATTGCCGCCCTCCATCGCATCCAGGAGCAACCGCCTCAGGTCGGGCAGTTCCATTTGAGGCTGAAGATCGGTGATGGACCGTCCGACATCGGAGGCGATCAGATTCAACATCGGTTCAATGGCGCGGGTAAAGCGGCGAATGCGCAAATCCCGCCCAACCATGATGAGGGGTATGCTGATGCTCTCGAGAAGATTGGTAAGATCGCGGTTGACCTTGCTGAATTCCACGTTGCTGATTTTCAGCTCTTCGTTCAGAGTATTCAGCTCTTCGTTGGCCGATTCCAGCTCTTCCTGGGCGGTTTCCAGTTCCTCGTTGCCCGCCTGCGCCTCCTCATTCGCGGCCCGAAGCTCTTCCAGGGTGGTGGCGTTGTCCTCGACGATGGATTGCAGATACTCTTTGGTTGCCGCGAGCTCGCGCCGGAGGCGGGCGCTTCCGCCGTTATGCTCGATCCGGGGCTTGTGTATCGGCCTGCCGCCATCTTTCGTTGCGACGTCCTCGAACAGGACCAGAAAATAGCGCTCCTTGGACGAAGGTGAACCCCTCAACGGGGTTACCTTGATGGCGACGTCTCTTAACCGGCCACTATCTTCCACCACAAAACCGACTTCTTTGGCTACGGCGTTGCTTTTCCTGGCGGTTCGGATCGCCTTAGTCAGGCTCGCAACCAGGCCTTCGCGCGCCATTTTCAAGAGGTTATGGGTCGGCTCGCCGGGCGAGATCTCGAGATAGGGAGCGGTGTGACCCCGGACCTGAACGATATTCATAGCATGGTCGATGATGGCGCCTGGGGGGGCATGTTCGGCCAGCATCAACCGGTCGGCTTCTCTCTGCACGTCCAGCCCGGCGCGGCCGTCGGAAATTTTGTCCCGAAGATCCACCCGGCCGTCGTCCGGGCGTGCTTCACTTAGAGCCGGCGCGGGCGTAGCCGCGGCGGGCCGCACGCAATAGATCTTGTGGATCTTGCCGACTTGATGAAACGACTCGGTAAGGGTGCCGATGCTTTCCGATGGACCGAGCACCAGGAAGCCCGATGGCTTGAGGGCGTAGTGCAGGGTCGACCAGACTTTGCGCTGCAATACGCCGCCAAGGTAGATCAGTACATTGCAGCAACTGATAAGGTCGAGCCTGGAGAAAGGTGGATCCTGGGCCAGGTTATGCCTGGCGAAAACGCACACGTCACGGATGATTTTAGCGATCTGGTAGCCGCGTTCCGATGGGGTGAAGAACCGGGCCAATTCCTGCGGCGAGACATGGGCCAAGGTGGCGCCGGTGTAGATGCCGGCGCGGGCTTTTTCGATTGCCGTTTCGCTGATATCGGTGGCGAAAATCTCGAACGGAACGTTCACGTTCGCGCCGTCCAGGAATTGCATCAAGCAAATGGCGATCGAATACGCCTCCTCACCGGTGGCGCAGCCGGGTACCCAGATCCGGATCGGATCCTCGGACGTTCTGTTCTCGACCAAGGCGGGGAACACTCTCTTCTTCAGTTCCTCGAAGATCCCCGGTTCCCTAAAGAACTGCGTGACGGTGATGAGACACGTCTCGCACAGGGCTTTGGCTTCCTCGCCGTTGCGCTCGAGGCCGCGGCCGTAGGCGTCCAGCGTCTCGAATCCGCGGAGCGCCATGCGGCGCTTGATGCGGCGTGTGAGGGTGCTGTGCTTGTAGTGGGTGAAATCCACGCCGGTAGCGCTCCGCAACAGCCGGAGTATCTTGGCCAGTTTCGGATCGCATGGCGGCGCAATCGGCGCCCCAGGCTCGACAGGGAGATGGGAACTTCGGGCGAGGGCCACCAACTGCCGCGCGATTCCGGCCGGCGGCAGGACAAGATCCACCACGCCGCGGGCGATGGCGCTTTTCGGCATGCCGTCGTACTTTGCGGTTTGCATTTCCTGAGCGAAGGTGATGCCGCCTGCGGCCTTGATCGCCTGGAGGCCCAACGTTCCATCCGATGCGGTCCCCGACAGAATGACACCGAGGGCCTTGCGGCCGCGATCTGCCGCCAGGGCGCGGAGAAAAGAGTCGATCGGCATGTTGGGGCCACTGTCCGGCCGTGGCGAGGTATCGAGGACTCCATCGGAGATGCCTAAATTGCACCGCGGCGGTATCACGTAAACATGGTTGGCATCGGCGCGAGTTTCGCCTTTCACTTCAGAGACAGGCATTTTGCATGTTCTGGAAAGCAACTCGGCCAAATGGCTCTCGTGCTTGGGATCGAGGTGCTGAATCAGCACGAATGCCATGCCGGTATCGTCCGGCAGATGGTTGAGCAGTTCGGTGAATGCTTCCAGTCCGCCGGCGGAGGCGCCTACGCCAACAATGGCGGGAAAAGCGGGTACGGCGCGGTCGCCAGGGGTTTTCACCGTGGGCGTGGTTCGGCGGTTTAAGAGGGGCGGGTCAGGCACACGTGGAGAACGCGCGATCTTGCCCGTCCGACGAGGGGCGATTACTCTTGCCGCACGCATCCTATTACCTTTCTCGCTGTAACGATGGCGTCATCACTGAGCACGCATCGTGCCACTTTCTTCAACCTCGCATCGGACGCTACCGTACCGTTCACCAGAATAAAACGGAGGATGGGGAAGTTTCGGTAAGTGGCTTGTTTTCAATAAAAAACAGTCACAATGAACCGTGAATGCGTGGCCGGCCTTTGGTTGCGGCCCGGTAACGTGTTGATTACACTGGGTCTAGCGTGCCGCAACCGGATTTGGGACCTGCGAGCACGTCCTTGAGGATCCTGCCGATTTCCATGAATCGATCCAGCCCGGAAGGCTTGGTGATGAATCGGGAGACTCCAAGTTCCTTCAGCAGCGCCTCGTCTCGCCCGGACCGGGAAGAGCTCCACACACATACTGGAACGCCGTTGAGATGTCTGGCGATTCGGATCTCGCGCAAGATGTCTTCGCCGGTATATTTGGAAAGGTTCAAGTCGAGCAGGATCAGGTTTGGAATGGCCGCAGTCGCGTAGGCCCCCTGCCGGCGAATAAATGCCAGGGCCTGGCCGCCATCCAGCAGGTGAATCAGTTCAAATCGGAAATCCTGCTTGTTCAGCGCCCGCTCGAGCAGGAAGACATCCGAACCGTTGTCTTCAATGACAAGGATTCGGGCAGCGCGAACAGCGGTAGCGTGTTCCAAGCTCACCTCCAGCGACCCAACGTCGCCGACCGTCTTCATCATTCCACACCCGATGGCGGCACCGATGGCGGTGACACCTGCCGGGCCCTTACGATCCACCGTCTGGGCGCGGCCCCGATATAGGAGAAGGGATAGCAAGTCACCAGTGTCAGCAGGTTTTCGGACGAGGGAGCGAGTACTCCGACATTGTCCGGCTCGACAATGATGAGCGATTCGACCACGTATTTGATACTACCGCCTGGCGTTGAGAATTGAATTTCGTCACCGGTTCCCAGGTTTTTGAGGGTGCGAAAGAATGTGTCCCGGTGCCCGGCCAGGCCCACGTTACCAGGCTCGCCCGGCAGCGCCGTGCCGGGAATATGTCCGACGGCGTGCCGGAGATTGGTACTGTCGATCCCTTCGACGACGACGGCGGAAAATCGGAGACGTGGGATCTCAATGCGTCCGATCAGACCATGCATCGCGGCGGCGGGCACGCCCTTTTGGCGAGTGTGGAACTCCGGTTGAGCCGTGTTCCCAGCGGGCGAGCGCGGCTCACTTAGCATGCGGTCGAGATCCATGGCCTCGCGCCTTTGGAAAATCCAGGTATCCGCCAGGGCGAATCCGCAATAGCCCAGCAGCAGAACCGCGCAGGCAAACAGCGCGCGCTGGGCCCACTTCAGGGTCCGGAGGATGCGATTTGTGGCGACAAGCTTCATTTGGCGCTCTTCTCATCAAGCGCGGGTTCGCCGCCGGCCACGTAGCCGGTGCGCGTGCGCACGGACAGTCTGTCGTGGCCCTTCGCCTTGGCGAGGACCCGAATGGCGCGATACACACCGTCACGATTCCGGTTGATGGGAACGTATCCGATGGTGTATTGATGGCGAATATCCCGGGCGATGCGCTCGCAGATAGCTACCGCGTCGTTGAGTTGGCTGGGAAGGAAGGCTTCGCCGCCCGTAACCTGTGCGAGGCGTTTGAGCACACCCGGATTCTGGTCCTTATCGTCCTCGTCGAACAGGCCCACGGTATAGATGACGGCGCTGGATTGCTCGGCCAGTTTAATGACCTGCGCCAGACTGCGGGCGCTGACGTTGTCACCACCGTCGCTGACCACGAGGAGCACTTTTTTATCCCTCGTGCCTGCCTGCAATTGCTCTAAGGCCTTGGCGATCGCGTCGTAAAGAGCGGTTTGGCCAAAGGTGAGTGTCGCAATCGCTCTTTCGAGTGCCGCGGTGCTGTCCGTGAACCGAATCCCGGGGGGCAGGCCCAGCCAGACCTTCTCGTTGAAGTTGACGACGAACATTTCGTCGTCCCGGTTGCTGGAGTGTACGAAGCCGCTGGCGGCAGCGGTCACCTCCGCAATTTTCGGCCGCATGGTTGTGCTGTGGTCGACGACGAGTCCCACGGTGACTGGAATATCTTCATTTGTGAAAAGCCGGATGTGTTGCAACACGCCGTTCTCATAGACCGCAAAATTTTCCTGGCCCAGATCGGAGACGAAGCCACCTTGCCGGTCGGTGACGGTAGCGTGTAACACCATGAAGTCAACGTCCACGGAGATTGAGAAAGATGCGGGGTCCCGATTGGCCGCCGTCCCTGGAGCCTGGGCTCCGGCGCAGCCGGCAGCGACGATTAGGAGAAGGGCGGGCAGAGAGACCTTTTTCACTCCCCGCTCTCCGGCCCGCGCCCGCCCCACGCTCATCGCTATCATGTGCTCTCCGCTCAAGTTTGCCAGGTTCCCCCTTGGAGTCTCCCGGCCCCAGACCTTCCCGCCATTGGCCGCGGGCGCGCCGGAACAAAGACGCGCCGAATCGCCGGCCAAGCCTGTTTACCGAACGCGCTTTTGCGCCAGCCGGATGGTCCAGGCGCCGCCCAAAGCAAGCAATCCGAACAAACCTATCAGGGGCAAGTTACTCGCCGTCGCTGGAAGCGTCTCTGGCACGGCCGCGGGCGCTACTGGAGCCGCCGCTGTTTCCGCCACTGCCGGCGGCGGAGTGACCACCTCGGCAAGTTGCACCTCTTCTCCGGTCGGTTTGACGGCCAAGATGGGCGCCTGTCTCATTTGCACCACCTCCGGGGCATCCGCCGACTGGATCGGTTCGGCGACTTCCACCGGGACTTCGGTCGCCAAGAAGGGAATGGGGGTGTTGGTTTCTTTTGCTAATACCGCCGCTCTGGCTTTCGGATAAACGAACTCGTCGCCCCAGTTCTTACCGGGATAGAACCAGGCTCGGAGCGCTTCCGGCTCACCCGCCGGCCGCTCCCGGAAAGTCACTACGGTCTTGCCTGTCGCCCTGAAACGATAGTCGGGGATAGCCAGAATGGTGGCGTAGCAAGTGGTTTCATCCGCGTTGAAGATCTGGACGATGTGGCGGTCGGCCGACGAGTCCAGAAGTTTGAATACATAGGTGCCGGCCGGCAAGACTCCCCACCCCTTGAGGTGGACTCCGGGAATCTCCACGGGTGCGCTGAAAGTCATTACGGTCTTGTTGTTCCAGTCGTCTGCCTTTGCGGCCGATGCGAATACCGCTCCCATTAACGTCAAGCAAAACGCGCTGGTTGTTGCTGTTTTCAAAATGCTCATCTGATCGTGCTCCTTTTGTCTGAAGTCCGTACTGCCGGCTCTTCGCTCTGTCGGGCACCTTGCCGCAAGACGTCGGCTGTCCGGCCGTACACGAACCAAAGAAGAAGCACTCCAAGGTCCATCGGCGCACTCTCGGCACAAACAACGCGGTGGTCATTTGGTTTTAGAGCCATTCTTGCTTGGGGTTGAACACCCGGCGCGGCGCCGGTTCCCGGGGCCAACTTTCAAGGCCGGTCTGATCGTGCCGCCACGGCTCGCGGCAGTTATTGCCGCAGAGAATGCAGGAATTGCGCGACCGATAAGCATTCCAAAGAAAAACCGCACCGGCGCAGCTCATAGACCAGCGAGAGCTGCTGCCGATGCGGCTTGCCCGGGTTCGGGCTGGGATCCGGCGTCGGGCCGTCTGAAGTATCCTGGCTTCCGGCCGCGTCCTATTTATTCCTTCGCCAGGTACGCCACACAGGTACCGCAATCGTAATCCCCGGAAAGACCATCATGAAGACATTCCATAAATAACCTCTGCCGCAACCAATAAGGGAAGGTCCAGTGAGCGGCGATCAATCGAACAGCGGCTCCCGCAAGCACGCTGTTGCTACAGCCCACTCTTGTTTCCCCCGCCGGTTGCAGCAGAGGGCAGGCTTGAAAGTTTACTTCGCCAATTCAACTAACGCTCAGCAATCCAATCGCCGCGGTGCAATGGCATTAGATAGCCTTTGGCGGAGGCTGCTCGCCGGACTCATTCCCGCTCCGTTTCGCCGGTAAATCCGATCTTTCGGGCCTCCTGACGGATCGCCGGGGAAAACTGCTCCGCAACCACGATGGTCAAGACCTGGCTCCATGGAACCAGGATGCTGAATCGCTCCGCGGCGGTATCCTGCTTGTGCCCGTTCGCGGCCATTTCTATCCATACTCCTCTGGCGTCGTCGGAATCGAGAACCGTGGCGAATATCACGTGACTCTCGTCAACCCCACGAATCTCCGTCTGCGGGCTTTCCTGTTGACGAAGAAACATCTTTACGCCATGCAGGTTTACCCACGCTCGTCTGACTACAACCGCTATGCTGGCATGTTTGTCAAATTGCATTATATTGCCTTGTTGCGAACATGAGTTGCTCGAACCGGTTGCTGTAACAAGGCGCTTTGCCGGTGCGTTTCGCGCGGCAGCGTCATCCCGCGCAGCGTGGCCGGCGAAGGCTGTTCCCAGCAGACCGGATGCCGCCGTCCGCACGTCCGGCACTCGTACTGGCCGTGAGACGGCCACATTGGCTTTCGGTGCATCAGTTGGCACCAGAAATCCCCGATTCGCGCATGGGCTGGTTTCATCGATTCCCATTCCTTGTCGGGACGCGGTTTAGCTTATAGGCGGGTGGCAGGATTGTCTTCGCGCCCGGAATGCCGCAGCGCCAGCGACCATTCGTCGGCTTGCCTTTCGGCCTCCGCTTTCACCACTCCGTACCGCTCCTGAATTCGCCCGACTAACTGATCTTTCTTGCCCGCGATCGTCTCCCAGTCATTATTGGTAAGTTTCCCCCAGTGCTCGCGGGCAGAGCCAGTGAACTGCTGCCATTTGCCTTCGATTTGATCCCAATTCATGTTCTTCTCCTGCTTCCGCCGGTGTCCTGGCGCAATTCGCCTGTGGCACGTTTGCCTCCGTTTCCCTTGATGGCGCCTTTAAGCCGAAGTTACGGCAAGCGGCCCACGCGGTCTCGTGGCGCGGCAGAATCTGCATTTCCCAAGGTAGATTCTGCACCAACGCGTGCTGTCCTGGGCTGAATGCCCGCGTAGCGACGGTTTTCAGCGCTTGGCCCGGTTCGTGCACATACCAAAATGCACACTTCCAATAAAGGAGGAACGGTAAATGGCACGGCAGACATCGGTGATGGGAATCTATCCGGATCGGACAACCGTTTCGGATGCCATCAAAGTCCTGCACAAGACGGGGTATCGAACGACGGACGTCTCGGTTCTAGCGTCCGACAACCAAGGGTCAAAGGATTTCGCGCACGAAAAACATACCAGGGCGCGGCAGGGTGCCGCGATCGGAGCGGCAGCGGGTGGAGTGGGCGGCGCCGCGTTGGCCTGGTTCGCTTCCACTCAAACCTCCACCATTCCGGAGCGGCCACGAATCGCGATGAACCGCCTGCGCGGCAAACCGCGGAATCCGTTGCTCAAGAAACCAGGAAATAGGAGGCTAAGAAAATGATTGCATACGTTGGACACATGCAGAAACAGACTCTGGAGAACACCTGCTTTCGCCGGGTGCTATTCACCGGGAAGCACATCCAGGTTGTGGTGATGTGCCTGGGACCGGGAGAAGAAATCGGTGACGAAGTGCATCAGGGCGTCGACCAGTACTTCCGCATCGAACAGGGCGAAGCCACATTCGTCTTCAACGAGGGGCAAGAGCACCGGGTGGGGGATGGAGATGTGGTGGTGGTGCCGGCAGGCACGTACCATAACGTGATCAACAGCTCGAAGACGAAGGCGTTAAAGCTGTCCACGCTCTACTCTCCGCCCAACCACCCGGACGGGACGGTCCAACAGACCAAGGCCGATGCGGAGGAAGCGGAGGCGCTGGCACACAGGTAAACCGCGCTGGTCGTCCGCGTGCACACTCAACGGCGATCTTAAGGGAGAACCATCGCTATGCAATTCGATCGAGCAACGAGCATCGCCGCCTTGTTCTTGCTTCTCGGGACGATTGTCCCTGCGTACGCGCAACAGGCGCGCGGACAGGAAGAGCGGCAGCAACCGCAGCAGCAGCAGCGCGCCCAACAGCCTCAACAACAGCACGCGCAACCGGCCCAACCGCAGCAGCGGGCGGAACAACCGCGGCAGCAACAGCCACAACAGCAGCGCGCCCAACAGCCTCAACAACAACAGCGCGCGCAGCCGGCCCAACCGCAGCAGCAGCGGGCGGAACAACCGCGGCAGCAACAGCCACAGCCGCAGCGCGCCCAACAGCCTCAACAACAACAGCACGCGCAACCGGCCCAACCGCGGCAGCAGCGGACGGAGCAACCGCGGCAGCAACAGCCACAGCCGCAGCAGCAGCGGGCACAACAGCCGCAGGCACAACGTCCCCAGCAGGCCCGTCAACAACAGCAGCCGCAACGCACCCAGCAGCAGGCTGCGGCGTGGCAACAGCAACGGGGATGGGCACAGCATGGCGCCTGGCAGGGGCATAGCACGTTTCAGCAGGATCGGGCTCAACACTGGGCCAGCGATCATCGCACGTGGGCGCAACGCGGAGGTTACGGCGGTTACTACATTCCTCAGGACCGCTTCGGCCTTTATTTCGGGAGTCAACATTGGTTCCGGATGCCCAGCCCGACGATCTACATGGGGTATCCCCGTTTCGCGTACGGCGGTTTTTCGTTCATGCTGGTGGATCCCTGGCCGGAATACTGGGCCGAAAACTGGTATGCGACCGATGACGTTTACATCGCTTATGACAACGGCTACTACCTATACGACCGCAGGTATCCGGGCGTCGGGCTTGCGGTCACCGTCGCACTGTAGCTGACCGATGTCGGCACGCCAAATAGAACGGCATCGCACCGGACGCGTCGGCTGGCTGCGCGCGGCGGTCCTGGGTGCGAACGACGGGATCCTCTCGACTGCGAGCCTGGTGCTCGGCGTCGCGGCCGCGCACGCGACTCACACCAGCGTAGTGGTCGCGGGGGTCGCCGGCCTGGTTGCCGGGGCGATGTCGATGGCGGCGGGTGAATACGTGTCCGTGCACTCGCAGGCGGATACCGAAGAGGCCGACCTCGAGCTGGAACGTACGGAACTGAAGACGGACGACCAGGGCGAACGCAAGGAGCTGATGGAGATCTACGTCGCCCGCGGGCTGGACCGTACGCTCGCCAAACAGGTTGCCGAGCAACTGATGGCGCATGACGCCTTAGGCGCGCATGCTCGCGATGAACTCGGCATCTCCGTGGCTTTCAGTGCGCGTCCTATTCAGGCGGGTTTGGCGTCGGCCGGCAGCTTCGTCATCGGAGCGGCCCTGCCTCTCGTGGTCACGGCCGTAGCCCCGCAGGCAGGTCTGATCCCCTTTGTCGCCGGAACTTCACTGCTGTTCCTGGCGCTTCTGGGCGGTTTGGCCGCACGTGCCGGGGGGGCGGGCGTGACACTCGGCGCCATACGCGTCACGTTCTGGGGTGCCCTCGCGATGGCGGTGACCGCGGGTGTAGGGGCGCTGTTCGGAACCCTCACAACCGGAACCTGAGGATCGCGAGCACGCCTTACACACCCCCAGGCAGCCCGGAAGAATCTGCAGCAACTGCCGGGTTCAGTGCGGATACTGCACCTCGCTCCAGCAAACTCGCCTGCCGCGACGTAGTCCACTCGCGCTTTTGGAACCGCGCTTGCACGTATACGTCGCGAAGGAGAAAAAAGATGCTCTGGACAATCTGCGTCATTCTGCTGGTCTTGTGGGCCTTGGGACTGGCTACTTCCTACACCGCCGGCGGGCTGATTCATATCCTGTTGGTGGTTGCGCTGGTAGTACTGGTAATCCGCCTGGTTCAGGGGCGCAGAGTCATCTAGCTCACGGGCCACATCGAATACGCACCACATCGGCGTTTGGGCAGCGGATTGCTCCTTGAAGTTGCAGGAGAGTAAAAAAACATGCCTCTGATAAACATCGTCATCGCGCTGATCGTGGTCGGCGTGGCTTTGTGGCTAATCAATAACTTTATCCCGATGGCCGGCAGTATCAAGACGATTCTGAACGTCGTCGTTGTCGTTGCCGTCGCCGTTTGGGTCCTGCAAGCGGTCGGAATGTGGGGACGTGTAACCAGCTACAGGTTCATGCAATGAGCCAGTGACATGGCGGCGGCGCGTTCGGTTTCGCCGCCAATCTCACTTCCGGAACAGTCGTCCATGAGCCTGCACATCGAACAGCAGAAAAGAAGGCATCGTCATTCTCGACCTGAATCCGCTTCATGGTGTCCCGACCGTCGCGGCTTGCTAAAATAGGAGGCGATGCCCCGACTGTCTGCAGTTTCGGGCCGGATTCTCATCGTCGACGACGATGAGCGCCAGCGTAGCGCCTTGGCCGCCATGCTTTCGGATTGTGACTTCGATACGCAGGTTGCGGCCGACGGGCAGGAAGCTCTGGAACGGCTTGCGTGCTTCAGCCCGGACGTCATCGTTGCGGACCTGGTCATGCCGCGCATGGACGGCTTCGAACTGCTCCGGCACCTGAAGGAACAGGGCGACCTCACTCCGGCGATTGCGCTTACCGGTTTCGGCAGCATGGAAAAGGCGCTTTCCGCAGTTCACGATCTCAACGCGTTCTGGTTCCTGGAAAAGCCGGTGGAGCCGCGCGCCTTCAAGATTCTCCTCGAACGCGCAGTTCGCCACAAGCGAAGCCTGCAGAAAACCGCCCAGCTCAAGCGCGATCTGAGTTTTCGCGGCGTACTCGGGGACATGGTCGGAACCTCTCCGGCGATGCAGCAGATATTCTCGCTCATCCGACAGGTGGCGCCCACTTCCGCACCGGTATTGATCCGTGGCGAGAGCGGCACGGGCAAGGAGTTGGTGGCGCGGGAGATCCATAAATGCAGCCCCCGCGGTGACGGGCCTTTTGTCGCGATCAATGCAGCCGCCTTACCCGAGACTCTGGTGGAGAGCGAGTTGTTCGGGCATGAAAAAGGCGCGTTTACGGGGGCGATGGAACGTTCAGCCGGTTGCTTTGAGCAGGCTCACGGGGGCACTTTGTTTCTCGACGAGATCGGCGAGATGCCGTCGTCTACGCAACCGAAGCTGCTGCGTGTTCTCGAGGATTTGCGGGTACGGCGGCTTGGCGGTAAGCACGAAATCGCAGTGGACGCTCGGGTACTTGCCGCTACCAGCCAGGAACTCGGAACGCACTTGCGCGAAGAACTTTACTATCGGCTGAGTGTATTCCAGATCGTAATTCCGCCGCTACGGGAACATAAAGAGGATATTCCGCAGATCGCCGATGTCATGCTGGAGAATCTGAACAAGAAACACGGCACGCGGGTGACCGGCGTCGATGCCGGCGTGCTGGCCTTGTTTCATCGGTATGATTGGCCGGGTAACGTGCGGGAACTGCGCAATATTCTGGAGCACGCCGCCATCGTGGCCGGCGACGGGTCGATCGAGCTGACCGACCTTCCTTCCCCCGCGCTGGGTCTAAGCCCCGGCCCGTATGCCCGGCCGTCTCACGGCGATCACGATGCGATCGTGCTTGAGCCTGGTCAGCCTTTGATGAAGCTCGAGGACGCCTACATCAAACTCACCCTCCAGCACGTACACGGCAATCGCAAGCTCGCGGCCGGGATGTTGGGGATCAGCTTGCGGACGCTGCAGAACCGTATCGCCGCGCTGCGCGAAGAAACGAGCGCGGTGTCTCCCGGCCCGTGATCCTCATGTTCTTTTGCGAGAGTGTGGCGCTCCGCGGAAGGCGGATCCGACAAAAAAGCCGATCACGGCCGCGGCTACCAGAGAGCCCGTCATATGGCGGCGGCCAAACTTCCGCAAGTCGGCGAATACACCTTTCAGATCATGATCTTCGACGTATGATGCGGTAGCATCCAGCCGATCCGCAGCGCCGGTGGTGAAGTTGTCGATCGCATCGCCCGTTGCGCGAACCGAGGACGCAGCCGAATGCAGCGCATCCCCCGTATCCTCTCGGGCCTCATCCAGTTTCCTGCCGGCCGACCGGCCCAACTCGTTCATCGACTCTTTGGCCCCGGTGCCAAGCTCCGACGCCTTTTCCGTTAAGGTTCTTATATTAGTCAAAATGTCCCCCTTGAGAATTTTTTTCCGAACATGCTCGGACGGAAGATACAGGGCACGTTTTGGTCCACTTCTATCGAGAGGGGGGGCCCGTAGAGGCATCGGGCGCGACGTCACTGCGCGATCGTAATCCAAACGATGTAGTTCTGTCTGGCATGCGGTAAACACGATCCGGATTCAACTCAGGCGATTCATATGTCCAAGGGCCGAACCCGTTCACCGAAACCGGTTCGTGGGCGGCCGCCGCCTTCTGCCGGCGCGCGAGTTCAAAGGCGCGCAGGTAAAGACGCGCGGTGTTGCTCCACACCATGGCGCGGCCCAGCTTGTAGGCGCGATCGCTCATAGTGAGCCGGCGCGTTCGGTCGCGCAACAGCCCACGCACCTCGCGCGCAATCGCCTTCGCATCCGCGAATGGCACCAGGACGCCACGCTGGTTACTCAGCAGTTCCGCGGCGTGCCAATACGGCGTCGAGATCACGGCTTTGCCCGCGCCGAACGCATAAGCGAGTGTTCCCGACGTGCTCTGGGCTTCGTCCAGATACGGAGTAATGTAAAGGTCCGCCGCTCCGATAAACTCGGTCAGTTCCTTCAAGTCGACAAAGCGATTGTGGAAGATGACGCTCTTCTCGACTCTGTTCTTCCTCGCCATGGCCTCGAGACTGAGGCGGTAGGTTTCGCCTCGCGCCCGGAATTCGTTTGGATGCGTGGCTCCCAACACGATGTAGACGACGTCCGGAAACTCCGCCACCACCTCGGGGAGAGCATTGAGTACATGTTCAATCCCTTTGTTCGGAGAAAGCAGGCCGAACGTCAGCAATACTTTTTTCCCGGCCACGCCAAACTGACCCTTGTAGCAATCCGGGTCGACGAAACGCACATCGGGAATGCCATGCGGAATCAGATCGATCTTCGCCGGGGGTACTCCGTACACGTCCTCCAAAATCGTCCGTCCCCGCTCCGCCATGACCACCAGGCGGGCTGAGTGCGCGATCAACTCCCGCATCACGCGATGCTGGTCGGCGTTCGGCCTGAGGAGAACCGTGTGGAGCGTGGTGACGACCGGCGCCGATAGTCCGCGCAGCAATTCCAATAAATAGCTGCCCGCCGGGCCGCCGAAAATTCCGAACTCGTGCTGCAGCGAGACAATGTCCACGTGGGTGGAGTTCAGGAAGTTGGCTGCGCGGCGGTATGACGCCAGGTCCCGCTCCGCGATTTCGAAGCGAACTGCGTCTGGATATCGATATCGCCCATCGATGTCGGTGACCGGCACCGCGAAGCATGACCCTTTGGGATGCCTCGCCGCTACGGCCTCAAGCAAGTCGGATGTAAATGTTGCGATGCCGCACTTGCGCGGCAAGTAGTCGCCGAGAAACGCAATGCTTCGAATACCGGTCTCCGTTTTCACGACTGAACCCATCCTTCTCCCGCTCTTTGCAGCCGCAATATAGGGGGCGGTTCATCAACGGTGATCATCCGCGGCGGCGAGCCGAGTATCGTCTCTTGCACGAGACGGTCCATATTAGAGCCTTTCCATTTGAAAGGCCGAGACCGCAGATACAGCGAGCCGGCGGCAAATTCGCCGGAGTTTCGATGCAAAGACCGCACTTGAAGTGCTAAATTTGCCGACGGCCGGTAAAATCGACGCCCGTAGGTGCGCCGAAGTAGCGAGCGGGAGGTGTGCATTTTCACAACCATTTGGCCCATGCCGAGGTGAAAACTGCACCTTGGAAAATCAAAAATGGCGATTCGGTGTACACTGAGCCAGACCGGAACACTAAACTGGAAATCCCGGCTCATAGAGCCAGGACCGGGATGGGCGACTCCCGAATGATTCCATAGCCTTCGCCGTTGTCCCCCAGATGGCTTCGCCCGGGGTTGTGTCCGATTACCAGGACGTCAGCCTTCGTTCGCTCCGCCGCCCGGTTTAACAGTTGCGGAACATCGCCGCTATCGATGATGACCTCGGCCTTAGTGCCCACGTCCCGCTGAAGTTTGGCGATCTCGGCGGTGGCGATGCCGACGATCATCTCCTTCCACTTGGGGTCGACATGGGATCCGCCGGGGCCCCAAACCTCCACCCCGGTCGTGATGTGCACGAGCGTAAGGGTTGCATTGAGGGCCGCGGCCATGTCGGCTGCCATCGACACGGTGCGCGGGCTGTGAGGGCTCAAATCCACCGAACAGAGGACGTGGCGGATGGAGAACTCGCGCGCCGGCGCGTCCTCCAGGTGAGCGCCTGTCCACACCGGGCAATGGCTCTCGTGCAGTACCTTCGCCGTCACTGAGCCCAGCAGAAAGCGGTAGAATGCCCCTTCGCCGCGGGTCGACATTGCGATCAGGTCCACGTTCTGGTCGCGAGCGGTCGTAACGATTTCGTGAGCCGGGTCGCCCCTCAGCAGCATACGTGTGACGGCAATCCCATCGAGCTCTGGCCGCAACGCCCGATCCAGATCTTCCCGGGCGCGCTCGACGATGCGCGCGTGCAAATCCCGCGCCGTGATCTCGTGCCCGCTCTCCAGTAGGCCGGCGGGATAACTAAGAGGCGTTACCACATGCAGCAGGATCATTTCCGCGTGAAAGCGGCGCGCCAGCCACGCGGCCTGGTTCACGACGTGCCGGGAAGTGTCCGCGAACACAACAGGAACAAGAATCCTCTGAATGCTCAGCATGACGGACCTATTCTTAATTGGCCGGTACGACGAGTCGAAAGGTGTCTTCGAATCGCGCTCGTTGCTACTCCAGGACCACCGGCCGCCAGGATCTGTCGGGATTGAATCGCGTCATCTGTCGGGCTTCGACGGCCGTTCCCGCCCCGAGGTCCTTCTCGTAAACCGCTCCATCGTGATTGATGATAAGAGTCCTGACTCCGGACACGCCATACTCGGCGGGCCAGGCGACCAGAGCGAAGCCGCCGATCATCCTACCGTTCACTACGTAGTCGAAGGCGCCCCCGGTCGCGTCCGGCCCCTGAGATTTCAGCACCCGGAAATAGTATCCATGGAAAGGTTCCAGCGTCTTGCCCGCCGCGGCCTGATTCGCGGCTGCGGCCTCGGCGAAAGCTCGCGAAACCAGACTTTCGGGAACGCCATCCGAATACAGCCCATCCTGCTTGCCGGGTGTGGCCGAGATCCTCTGTGCATATTTCAAGACAGCATCGCCGTCGTGCGGCTCCGAGGCGTAATCCATTTGTGCCTCTGCGTAGCCCCGGCAAACCTCCATGGCATTCAATTCGTTCCGGCCAATCCTGCGCGCGAGAATCTCTAGACGCCCGCTGGAGGAATCCAGTTGCCATCTTCCGTTCCTGCGAATCACGGGCACCGGAAACGGCCACTCCTGCTCGCCCACCGTGAAGGTCGCCCTGTCCGGCGTTAAAGAGTCTGCATCGATCTGGAGCTTTTCGTGAGCCGAACGCGCAAACTCGGCGCGAGAATCCTTATCTTGTACCGGATCGCCGGATTCGACGATGTCCTTGCCCCCTGGTCCGAAAAGCTGGAGAAGGGCCGCGGTGTCATTGCGCTCGGCTGCATCGATGGTCGCCTGCACAGCCTCCTGTGGCGTGGCAAATGTCTGCTGGCTGTCCTTCGGACCGGCTTGGAGTAGAGTTGCCCCAAGCACCAGGCCGGCGGCCAGAAAATGGGTGAGCCGCCGCGGGCTGTCTTTCACGTCAATAGAATTGATTTTCGCCATGATTTCCTCTCGCTCCTAGTGATGCCCGCCTCCGCCACCGTGGCCGCCCCCGCCACCACGCATGCCGCCTCCGCCGCCACGCATGCCGCCCCCGCCGCCCGAAAAGCCGCCGCTCCGGGCCGGGCCGAGACTCGAATATCCATGGTCGCTCTGTGTGCGCGCCGCTCTGCCTTCCCGAACGCCGCCGAAAGCGCTACGATTCTTGCTGGGCGCGCTCGCGGGAATCTGCCGATTACCCATTCGCTCGGCTCCGGATTGGGAGGCTGAGCCTCGGGCCCGCTCCTGTCCGGCCGCCCCGCGCGATTGCAGGTTCTGGCGCACGTTGCCGCGATAACGGTTGGCCAGGGCGGCGTTGGAATACGGCACGCCCTCGCGATGCGAGGCATCGTGGGCCCATGCGCTTCTTCCACTTAGGCTACCGATACCGCCGGAATTGAAATTGTACCGGTGGATGAAGTTGTTATTCACAATGATATTGCGGCCGCCCCAGCCGGGTTGCCAACCCCACCCGCCCCAGCCTCCCCACCCGCCGCCAAAATATAAACCCATCGGGATGCCGATGCCAAAACCGAAGTAAGCGCCGGGGTAATACCAACTTGCATATGGATAATACAGAGAAGGTCCCCAGATAAATGCGGGATCGTAGTAGGGCAGATACATCATTTGCGGGTCGGCGGGCTGAATCGCGATGACGGGTTGCCCCGAGTCGTTCGTGGTAGTCACGGTTTGCTGGCTTGTCGAGGACAATTTCCCTGCCTGCCGCGCCTTGGCCCGCATTCTCTGTATGGCGTCCATCACGTCGCCTTGCTGACTCAGAAACGCGTTCCCAAGATTTGTGGTCCAGGTGATGTCTTGGTTCAACCGTTTGACAAGGTCCGGAAATACCACTAAGGCCTGTATGCTTGGATCCCAGTTCTGCTGCTGTGCCGCCTGGGTCAGGGCAGCGCCAGTCAAGCCCGGGTTCCTCTGGAGCCACTGGAAGGCTTGGACGAGTTCGAGCGGATAGGTTGCCGCCACCAGGATCTGGCTTACCAGCGGATCGGGGTACAGCGCTATCGGCGCTGTCAAATCGTCGAGTTGATCTGGTGTCAGTGCCTGGCCGGGAGGCGGAAGTTGCGGCGGCTGTTGGGCAGCCAGCAACTCACCTCCCGGTGCAAGCAGTAGCGCGGCACAAAAAACGGCTCGCATTAGCGTCAACGATAAATAACTGCGTTTCATGGATTCCGATCCTCTCGGGCGCGCGATCACTGCCGGAGACCTTCTCTGCGTGCGCGCAGTTCCTGCACGGCATGGGACCAGTCTTCCTCGGGCGATCCCTCCGGACAACCTCTGGCTTGCCACAGGGAATGCGCCAGCGCTGCGATGTCCTCGTGGCCAAAGTTTCCGATGGCGTGTTCCGTTACGGCGTCCCGGTGCGCCTGTTCCGTATGCTGATGAGCCTGTTGGGAATGTTCGAGAGCCCGCCGGGAAAGCTCTTGCCCGGTTTGATGATCTTGTTTCTCATGGGCTTCCGCCGCACTGAGATGAGCATGGGCGGCGCTATCGTGCAACTCGGCGGCGCGCTGATGATTTTCGTAACGTGACCCGTGGTTATAGCGTGTAGACATCTAAAGCCTCCCTACCTGCCCTGACTTGTTGTGAGCTTCCTTCGCCAGATGATAAGCGTGATCCGAGTACTCCAGCGCTCGTTCCGAATGCCAGATTGCCGCTGTGTAATCTCCTTTTTCGTTATGTTCCGCGGCAGTACGATGGGCCTTTGCCGCCAGCTCGTGCTGCTCGGCGGCTCTCCGGTGTTCCTCGTGCGTCATGATTCCTCCTGTGGGAAGCGTAGGCTACTCTTCGTCTTACATGCACGAGGCAGACCAATCTCTTTCGGAAGTCGGAAATATCCCCGAAAAGGGACTGGAACGCCGGAATATCTTGACGAGTACGCAATCCGACGGCCGATTTAAGGCGACAAAGCCCCACGTCAATACCGGCTGGGATTCTCGCATGCGGCTCTAACGATGAGGCTCCCTGGTGCGGACTTTGCACTCGCCACGGCAGATTCTGCATCTGTTGAACCGGCGGCACCACGGCGTCCTTCCCGCCTGGCGGTTGGCGCTGCGCGTGCACTGCTTGCTGTGCCGCGATTTCGAGCGTGCCTTGAGCGCCGCAGCGGGCGTAGCCCGAGTGGACGCGGCCTGATTGTGCGCGTGAGTTGGCGCCCCTGTGTGTGGGCCGGTGGCAGCGAAAATGCACTCGACAATCGATTGCCTGGGAGGGCGAAGATAATGTTAACGAACGCATCGCATCTGAAAGGTCTAGCGATCCGAGCGACGGATGGCGAGCTTGGAACTGTAGAACAGTTTTATTTCGACGACGATACATGGGCCATCCGCTATCTCTTGGTAGACACTGGCGGGTGGCTTTCCGGCCGCCGCGTGCTCATCTCGCCATTCTCCGTCATTCAGGCGGACCTGCTGGCCGGACGACTGGATGTGGCACTTACGAAAAAGCAGGTTGAGCGCAGTCCTGATATCGACACGCACCAGCCCGTGTCCCGGCAGCACGAGGTCGCATACCTCGGCTATTACGGTTATCCCTATTATTGGGGTGGTCCTTATCTTTGGGGACCGGCGTTCTACCCGGCCGGCTTGGCGAATACAACCAGTGCCTCGGCGGAAGCGAGGGCGGAGAGGATTCTCAGAGAGTCCCCGGATTCCCATCTGCGCAGCAGCGAGGCCGTCACTGGTTATCGCATTGAGTCGGCTGATGGTGAAATCGGCCATGTGGATGGGTTTGTGGTTGACGATGAAGCCTGGGCGATCCGCTATATCGAAGTCGCTACGCGGAATTGGTGGCCGGGCAGGAAGGTGCTGGTCTCCCCGGCATGGATCGAACGGGTGAGTTGGACGGATTCCAAGGTCTACGTCGGCCTCTCCCGGGAAGCCATTCAGGGCGCCCCGGAGTACGTCGAGTCTTCACCGATCACTCGAGAGTATGAAAACCGGCTCTACTTTCATTACGGCCGGCCTCCATATTGGCTCCAGGAAGAGCAACACAGAGCTGCTTATTCCATCAGCGGCGTTTAACTCGGTACACTGCTTTTGGCAGTTCGCTACCCTATTTGTGTGCAACCGCTCCCTCACGGTCGCGGCTCGGAAACGCGCGAAACCGAGCCGCGACCGTCAGGGAGCGGTTGCCGGATATGAGTCTGTAATTGCAAAAGCAGGTTGGTCACTGGAAGGAAATCATGAGGACATATTCAACTATAATCGCCGGAGCCGTCTTGACGACCCTGCTCTTCGCGTTTTACGCCGTCGCGCGCGACCACAGCGCCCTGAACGGCACTTGGACATTGGTGCCCGCCAGGAGCGATTTTGCCGGCCAATCCGTCGTTCAAACCGGCACCGTGACCATCGACGATAAAGAGGGCGTCATCATCGTCTCGCGCAACTTCGTGTATGAAGGTGCCACCGATACCTTCTTCTATCGCGACCTCACCGACGCCGAGAACAACGCCACCATTCACACCGGCAAAGACATCAAGAGCAAGACCAGGTGGGACCACAATGTCCTGAAAGTGACGACCACACGATCCGGTGCGATTACGCTAGAAAGCTACGCCCTTGCCTCGGATGGCACCATGACGGTCCGCGTTGCCGGGCCGGATTCGAAACCAATCACTCTCGTCTTCCAGCGCAAATAGAGCACCGCCACCCGCCCCGGGATGCCGTCGCGGTCTACTTGGGTAATGCCGCCTCACGATGCTTGCGGCTGAGTTTGCGGTTCAGATCGGGCCAGAACTCCTTCATGACGTTGCCGGCAGTGTCGAGCCCCAATTGCACTCCCAGTTTGGAGACGGCATTGGCCGCGGTGCGATGGTCGGGAGAATACGCGTTGGAAATCGCCACCGCAGTGGAATTGCCGATCAGTTCGGAGAAATTGAACTGCGAGCCTCCGCGGTCGGTCTGGGTCCAGAAGATCCGGCCCACGGCGTAGAACAGGCGCGACCACCCGCTGCCCGCGCCGTGCCGGAAATAACGCGGATCCTGGTGCAGAAGACTGGGGTAGATCGCTTCCGTCATGAAGTTTCCGATCGCCAGGTCCCCATAGGCTGCGCCCAAATACCGCGAGTAGCCGGCTACTCCTCGACCGTACGACGGCATGGCCTTGGTGAGCTGTTCATCGCCAGCGAAGGCCGCGGCCATAACGAAGGCGCCGCGGTCGGAGGAGTCCGCGTACGCGATGCCGAACTTTTCCATTCGCGTGAGCGGCTGGTAATGAGCCAAACTCGGCGCGGTGCGGTAATTGGGAATGATGCCGAAGATGCGCTTAGGGGCCGTATCGAGCGGATTCGCATCTGCTGGAGAAGTTTTATCCTGACCATACGCCGCCCCGGCAAGAGAGCACACCACACATACTGCGCAAATTCGAACGCAAGGCACACCCTTTACCTAGCACTTGTGGGTCCGCGAACGAAAAGGAGGCCACGGAGAGATTGCGGCTTGCCGCGATACGAAGTAATGCACTCAAGTGCAGTTTTTGCCGATACCCGCGTAAACGCTTTATCGGCGTGTGGCGTATTTGTATGCGGCCACGCACGTGCATTGGTGAAGCTCGGAAGGTGTGACAGTATGATCCAACCGGGACAGACACATCGTGCCTTACTGGCGATGGTGCTCTATTCTTCGTCGATAGTTGGCGCCTACGGCCGGTCCGCTTCTTCGTTCCGTTCCTTGACGGGACAGAGGGGAGAGACTATGTCGTTTTTAGCCTGGCTGATTCTCGGCCTGATCGCAGGGTTCATCGCCAGCAAGCTTGTGAACAGAAGAGGCGAGGGAATCCTCGTCGACATTCTGTTGGGAGTTGTCGGAGCTTTTGCTGGTGGCTGGCTGTTCCACATATTTGGAGCTTCTGGCGTCAGCGGACTCAACCTTTACAGTCTCTTTGTGGCCGTGATCGGCTCAGTCGCTTTGCTGGTTCTCTATCACGGCCTCCGGCGGAGAAGCGCCTGGTAGTGGGTCTATCTTCGGAGCAGTTCGGACGTTGACCCTAAGAAAGAAAAGCACATTATGATTAAGCGATTGATCGGATTAGTTTTTGCGAGTGCGCTGTTCTTCAGCGCTACGGCCGAAGTGGTGGTCCACATCAGGCCGCCTCATGTTGTGACCGAGAAACGGGCGCCGCCGCCCAGCCGTGACTATGTGTGGATCTCCGGATACCACCGTTGGGATGGCAACGCTTACGCCTGGACCCCGGGAATGTGGCAACAGCCTCCACGCCGCCATGCGCACTGGGTAGCGCACCGCTGGACTCACCGTAGGGACGGCTGGGTCTTAGTAGAGGGCCACTGGCGCTAGCGTCTAACCGCGACCGTCAGGAGTTGTGAAGAAATTAGAAATCGCAGGCGGAACCGCCTGCGCCACCGAAGCAAGTGCATTGTTTCCCATGGTGGGGCAGGCGGTTCCGCCTGCCCTAATCGGCTGGATTCCGTTGGCGCCGATCAATGTGACAGAGAATAGGAAGACGGCATATGTACCTTTTGCTAATTATCGTATTGCTTGTGTTGTTATTCGGCGGCGGCGGTTATTATGGCCGTGGCCGGTGGTATTAAAGCTGACGCTGACGAAAAAGCCCACCTGTGTGGACGTTGGCCCAGCGAGCTAGTCCGCGCGTCTAACGTGATCGAAGCCCTTGAAGCCTGCCGGCGGATGGTGCCCCGGCCGTTGAACGGACCGGGCCGCTCCCACGATTCCCGCCCGCACCGCGCTACACTGGCGATGGACCCGTAGACGCAATGACCAAAGAACAGATCCGCCGCCGGATCGAGGAGATCGGCCTGATCCCCGCCTTGCGTGTGTCGAGTGCGGAGGAGGCTTCGTTTGCGGCTGAGACGGTGGCAGCCTGCGGCATTCCTATTGTCGAAATCACCATGACCGTGCCCGGCGCCATCGACGTCATCGCGGCATTGGCGCGCAAGCATCCGGATGTGATCGTCGGCGCCGGCACTCTTATGGAAACCGACGTCGCGCACCGCTGCATTCAAAGCGGCGCCCGTTTCCTTACCACTACCGGTTTGGACCTGGAAATCATCGCCGTGGCCAAGCGCGAGGACGTGCTGTCGATTCCGGGCGTGCTGACGCCGGGTGAAGTGATGGCCGCATGGCGCGCCGGCGGCGACTTGGTCAAGGTGTTCCCCTGTGCGCAAGTCGGCGGCGCCGGGTACATCCGCGCCCTCAAGGCGCCATTTCCGCAAATTCCGCTGATCGCCTCGGGCGGCGTCAATCAACAGACCGCCGTCGAATTCATTCTGGCCGGGGCGGTCGCCCTGGGCGTGGGCGGGGCGCTCGTGCCGCGCGAGGCGATCGAAAACCGCCACCCCGATCGCATTCGTGAACTGGCGCGCCGGTTCCTCGGCATGGTCCGCGCCGCTCGCGAGCAAAAGGCGAATCACTGGTGAAGGCGCCCCACGGAGTGCCCGGCACATACCGTTACTTCCCGCTCTTGCTGTCCGCCTTTCTGGCCTCCGGATGCGGATACATCGCCGGACCGGTTCCGCCGCTCGCCAATATCCCCGCCCGCGTGCACGACCTGGCGGCCATTCAGCGCGGGACGAAGATCGTGGCTCACTTTTCGATTCCGCAACTGACCACCGAGGGCGTCGCCATCCAGTCCTCCGTGACCCTCGATTTCCGCGCGGGCGAGGGGAGCAATCCCTTCGACATGGCGGTTTGGGCTGCCCATGCGCGCCGGATCGGTCCGCCGGTTCAACACAATGGCTTGGCCAGTTACGAGTTTCCCTGCGCGGATTGGACCGGTAAGGAAGTCATCCTCGGCGTGCGCGTGATTGGCGCCAATGGAAAAGACGTGGGGTGGTCCAACCTGGAGGTGGTCCAGGTGGTGGCGCCGCTGGATAAACCGGAAAACCTGAAGGCCGAAACCGCGGATGGCGGGGTTCGCCTCGCCTGGCAGGCCCGCGGCGGCCATTTCCGCGTGCTGCGCTCCAGCGCAAACCCTCCCTCCTACGACATCGTAGCTACCGTCACCGCGCCCGAATGGCTCGATCCGCACGTGGAATTCGGTACGCCCTACAGTTACCTCGTGCAGACCTTCGAGCCGCTCTCGAACGGCAAAGAAGCCCAAGGCGAGCTTTCGGGTGCGTTCCGGATCATTCCCGAGGCGCCCGCCCCACCGGCCCCGCAAGGCTTGCGAGCGGTTCCCACCCCGCAGTCGATCGAGCTTTCCTGGGATGCCAATCCTGACGCCGATATCGCCGCCTACCGCGTCGAGCGCGCCGAGGGCGACGGTCCGTTCGCCAAAATCGGCGACGTCGAGGGCGTTCCCTCGTACTCGGATCGCGCCGTGCGGCGCGGGGTCGCTTATCGCTACCAGGTGGTCGCCGTGGGCTCCAACGGCAAGACCAGCCAACCTTCGCAAACGGCCTCGGCGACGATTCAATAACACCGCCTCTTGGTGGTGCATACAAGTAAATGAATTAAATGGTCTTAACTTGTGTTTTGATCGCCTTAATGTGTATACTGGATCCATGATTATTTCCATGCGCCTCCATGCTACTAAGGAGGAAATCGACCACGTCTGCGAACGCATCGCCGAGTTCGGCTACAAGGTCCATTCCATCGTCGGCGAGGAGCGCGTCGTAATCGGAGTGGTGGGCATGGGGGATGTGACCGCCTGCCTGGAATCGCTCGAAGCCGCGCCCGGTGTCGAGAGCGCGGTGCGGATTTCGGCGCCCTACAAGTTCGTCAGCAGGGAATTCCGCAAGGAGCGCTCGGCCATCCGCCTGAACGGGCTGGAGATTGGCGGCGACGAGTTTGTGGTGATGGCCGGCCCCTGTTCGGTGGAGAGCGAAAAGCAGATCATGGCGACGGCCGAAGCGGTAGCTGCCGCCGGCGCGCGCGTGCTGCGCGGCGGCGCGTTCAAGCCGCGCACCTCGCCCTACGATTTTCAGGGCCTCGAAGCCGAAGGGCTCAAGCTTCTGCGCAAAGCCAAGCAAGCCACCGGTCTCGCGATCGTGACCGAAGTCATGAGCGACCGCGATGTGGATCTGGTGGCGGAATATGCCGATTGCATGCAGGTGGGCGCGCGCAACATGCAGAATTTTTCTCTGCTCAAGCTGTTGGGCGCCTGCCGCCGTCCGGTGCTGCTGAAGCGGGGCATGAGCTCCACCATCAAGGAACTGCTCATGTCGGCCGAATACATTGTGGCTCACGGCAACCCCAACGTGATTCTGTGCGAACGGGGCATCCGCACCTTCGAAACCGCGACCCGCAACACTTGCGACATCTCCGCCGTGCCGGTGCTGAATGAACTGACGCACCTTCCCGTGATCCTCGATCCCAGCCACGCCGCCGGCAAGCGCAGCCTGATCCCCGCCCTCGCGCGGGCGGGCGTCGCCGTCGGTGCCGACGGGTTGATCGTGGAAGTTCACCCCTGGCCGGAAAAGGCGATCAGCGATGGCGCGCAATCGTTGACACTGGCCGGGTTCCAAACCATGATGCGCCAGCTCGATCCTTATCTTCGGCTGTGGAAGACGGCGCGCGCCGCCGAAACCGCGCTCGCCCGCGAAGCCGTGGCTGTGTGATACTCGATTCGTGAATCCGAATACCAGGGCTTGGTTCCTGTTGTTTGCCGTAGCGGCGGTTTGCGGCGGTGTGATCGGCGGCGTGCTGTGGTATCACGACCGCGACCTTTCCAATTCCACCCTGCTGCGGCGCCTCCCGGTGGCGGATTCGCTGGTGGTCGGAATCGATTTCGCGGCCCTGCGCAACTCCGGGATCTTGCAGGCGCTGGAGGATTCGAAAGTCGCCGAAGAACCCGAGTACCAGGCGTTTGTCCACCAGACCGATTTCGATTGGAGGCAGGATCTGGATGGCGCCATTCTGGCTTTCACCCCTACCGCCAAGTATCTGCTGGTGCGCGGCCGATTCGACTGGAAGAGTCTGCAATCCTACGTGTCCCACCAGGGCGGGGATTGCTACAACGCTTTTTGCAGCATGAAAGGCAGCGCGGAGGATCGCCAGATCTCCTTTTTCCCGCTCCAGCGCAATCTGATGGGGATGGCGATCAGCCCGGACAGCACGGCCGCGTTGCGCCTGCAGAATGTCGCCATCGGCAAGGGACCGGAGGCGCCGAATGCCCCGCTCTGGCTCTCCGTGCCGGTCGGCATCCTCAAGTCCGGCACGGATCTTCCCGAAGGAACGCGCATGTTCGCCAGCGGCCTCGGACAGGCGCAAAACCTCACTCTCACGCTGGCGCCGGATGGAAATCGCTTCGCCGCCCGCATGACGGTAACCTGCCGCAAGGAAACCGACGCGGCGGATGTCGCGCTGGAACTCACCCGCGTCACCCGGCTTCTGCGCGACATGATCACCCGCGAGAACCAGAAGCCCAACCCTTCCGACCTGAGCGGCGTGCTGACCTCCGGATCCTTTCGCCCCGAAGGAAAGCGCGTCGATGGCTACTGGCCCCTCGAGCGGTCCTTCATCCAAAATATGCTGGGGAAGTAGCGGAAGCCCGATCAGGCGAGCTTATGATCGATCGCGTAGCGCACCAGGTCGGCGGTCGAGTTCAGTTGCAGCTTATTCAACATGCGCCGCTTGAACGTACTGATTGTCCGGCTGTTCAGATTCAGATCCACCGCAATCTCGCCGGTCTGCTTCCCGCGGGCAAACGCCAGCAAGACCTCGTACTCCCGTGCCGAAAGATTGGCGCGCAAAGCATCCCGTTTCGGCGCCACGTCTCGGGACAACGGTTCGTGGAAGAACTTCTTGCCCACCAGCACGTTCTTGAATGCCTGCAGCAGATCCCGGCGGCCCAAACTCGTGGAGACATAGCCCGCCGCCCCAAGCTGCATGGCGCGCGCGGCCCAAAGGTCGTCGCCATGCGTTCCCAACATGAGCACGCGGGACTCGGTCCCGGCATGGCTGTTGCAAATCTTCTCTAACAGCGAGAACGCATCTTGATCCGGGAGACTGATATCGAGGATCACCAGACTCCAATGCTGTTTCGGGAGCAGGGCCAAAGCCTCCTCGCCGGTACGCGCCTCCCCGAAAGCCGCCCCCCGGTACTCCTCGGCAATCAGTTGCTTCAGTGCCATGCGGATCAGCAGAGAGTCGTCGATGACGAGGACCGACAGCACGGGTTGCGCTTTGGCGGTGGCGGGTGCCATTACTCGCTGCAAATCCTTTCGTGTCTTACTAGAGCTTCCATTTTATCTGACGATTTCGGTAGAGTTTATCACAAGCCGCCAGTTCTTGATCTTCTGCAGTACCATATTTCCCGTAGGCAATGCCGGCTCACGGGGCGATCGGCGCCGGGATGGGGTCGCGAAACGCCCGGCCCGCATCGTACAAAGCGATCCTGGCCCCGATCGCGGCCGCCAGCGCGGGCTGGTTCTCCTGTTTGGCCCGTGCCAGAGCCCGGCGCGCGGTCAGCGCCGCGTCGGCGAATTGCCCCTTCTCGGCGTACGCCGCCGCGAGCGTGTCCAGCAGGCGCGCGTCGTTTCCGCCGGACACTTCAATCGCCCGTACCGCGAACCGAAGCGCGTCGTCGCCATTGCGGATGGCCGTCACCGGTGAGGTCGCCAGCGCCCACGCAACCCGCCGCAGCGTGGGTGCGTTGCTCGGCTGCAGTTCGATACTCTCGCGCCAGTGGGCCAGGGCCTCCGAGGTCTGCCCTTGCGCCTCGAGCGCGTCGCCCAGCCGATCATGGGCCTCGGCGTATTTCGGGTCCAGCTCCAGCGCGCGCCGCCATTCCCGGATGGCTCCCGGCGCATCCCCGTGCTGGCTCAAAACCAGTCCCAGATTGTAGTGCGCGGGCGCATACGTGGCGTCGGAGGCCACGGCCTTCGTCAGTTGAACCAGCGCTTCGTCCGGCCTTCCCAGCTTTGCCAGCGCGGCGCCCAGGTTCGCGCGCGCGGCGGCGTATTCCGGTTTCAGCGCGATGGCTTTCTCGAATTGCGCCACCGCATCCTCCACCCGCCCGGTCTCGACCAGCATCGCGCCGAGATCGTTGTACCCCCGAGGCGACGCGGGATCGGCCTCGATCGCCGCACGGAGCTTCATCTCCGACGCTTTCCTGAAATGAACCGCGGCCTCCTCCCGGTGGCCGGTCATCAACAGCAGGCTCCCCAGGCTGCGGTGCGCCATTTCGTCGTCGGGGTTCAGCGCCACCACTTCCCGCCATTTCGTGGCGGATGCCTCGTACGCGCCTCTCTTCCGCAGATACATGGCGCTGTCAACCAGCCGGTAATAGTCGATCACCGGGCCGCCGATTTGCCGCAACCCATCCGGCGGCACGTTGACAAACTCCGGAATGTTCACCGCCCGGTTGGCCGCCGTGGCGTTCTCAATCAGGATGGCCGGGCTGTCGTTGCCGTCCGCGTCGATGTGGGTGAGATACATCTGGGTGTAAGGCGACCTGCTTTTGGACGAAAACGCCAGCCAGCGGCCGTTGGGTGAAAAGCTGTGCCAGGAGTTCATTTCCGGCGTGTTGCAGTGCATCCGCCGCGGCTCGCCGCCCGTGGCGGGAACAATGTACAACTGGCTGTCGGGACGCATCAGCTCCCCGTTACGGCATTCGACGAACACGATCCACCGCCCGTCGGGCGAAACCTTGGGAAAGGTATTGCTCCTGCCGTTGTGTGACGCGCCGGCGACCGGCTCCGGCACGCCTCCCCGGCCGTTGTGGAATGGAACCCGGTAGAGGTCGTATTGGAGCTGCAGCTCGTTCGGATCGTTGGCGAATTTGGCCAGAGGCACGCCGGGCGGATTGGGATCGGTGGCTTCGGCGCGTGCAAATACCAGGTACTCTCCGTCCGGGCTCCAGACGGCGCCCATCTGCACAAACCGCCGATCGTCGGCGCCAGCAAGCGGCTGCAGCACCCCGCTTTGGCGGCTGTACCAGCTCAAAATCCCGCGCGCCGGATAAAATACCTGAAGATAACGGTAGTCTTTGAAATTGGCGACGTAATAGTTGCTGGGCGGCTGGCCGGAGCCGGCAGCCAGAGAGGCGGGGTTGATGGTGGTCGCCACGTACCGCCCATCCGGGGAAACCTGCGACATAAAGCCGATGCGTACGTTCCCCTTCAGCTTGCCTTCCGCCGAGCTCCACTGAATCACGTCCTCCTTGCGGATCGCCATCGCGGGCGCGACCGGCGCCAGAATGTACATCCCCCGGTTGCCCCCGAGACCATCCATATCCATTCCCATGGTCTTGCCGTCGGCGGAAAACGAATGGCAGTTGGCGCACAGAGGCAGGTTTTCCATCACCAGCCGGCTGCGGGCTTCCCCCACGTTGCGCACGCGCCAGGCGACCAGCGGAATCGCCTCCGCGGCCAGCGGTTTGATCACTCCTTTTTCCAGCTCCGAAGGCATCAGCGGCACGTCGCGATAGAAGATCGGCGCGCCCACCCGGTCCTTCGAAGTGCGAATGGCGGCCTTTCCGCGAGAGACAGGCCGGTCCGGGAAGCCATCGCGAAAGCCGGTGATGGCCACCGTGGCCACGCTCGCGGCCGAATGCCGCTTGATGGCTTCCCAGGTTATAACGTCTGGCGCCCAGGAATGCGCCGTCGCCAGACGCGGCGCCAGCTTGGGAGGCTCGTTGGTGGCGGCAACGCAATCCGGATCGATCCTGCCCAGGCGTGGACGCTCGCCCCTGGATGTGGCATGAATGGCCGGCGCGCCATCGCCGAACCGAATCTCGATCCGCCAGAAGCTCACCCCTTTGCCGCGATCGGTCCAAAGGAAGGTTGGAGGCGTGATTTCAGGCGGGAAAATCGATCCGTCTTCCGGATAATCGATCGAGATCGCCGCCGCCGCTTCGCCGCCGCCCGATGGCTCGACGGCCAGCGCCAGCAGAAGGCCCGGCAGAAGCATCGCCTTCGGCGCCAGCCCGGCCATCGTTAGCGTTCCACCACAACACCAGCTTACAGGCCCGCACGGTATCTCGGGGACGCGCCTGCCATGGGTTCCTGCGGCGGGGAGTGACATCCGATATAATCGCAGTCGCGTAGTATCCTGAGACAAAGGGAGCAGCAAATGCTAAATAAACTGGAAACGGCCCAGGCCACCCGGCGAGGGTTCCTGGGCGCGGCTGCCTTGACGGCCGCGCAGTACAAACGGGTTCTGGGCGCCAATGACCGTATTGGCATTGGGTTTGTCGGCTTCGGGTTGATCGGCAAACAACACATTACCGATTTCAAGAAGTTCGACGACGTCGACCTGGTGGGTCTGAGCGAAGTCTACAAGCCGCGCCTCGAGGAAGGTCTCAAATATACCGGAAATCCCAATGCCAAAGGGTACAGCGATTTCCGCAAGATGTACGAGAACAAAGACATCCAGGGGGTCGTGGTAGCCACGCCCGACCACTGGCACGCGATGCTCACCATCATGGCCTGCGCGGCGGGTAAGGACGTGTACGTGGAAAAGCCGATGACCGTGTTCATCGACGAAGGCAAGTGGATGATCCAGGCGGCGCGCAAATACAACCGCATCGTGGTGGTAGGCACGCAGCGGCGCCATGGCTCCGGTGTGGCGGAGGCCAAGAAAGTCATCGAAAGCGGCCTGCTGGGGAAAATCTCCTCCATCCGGATCGCCTCCTACCGCAATATTTATCCCGGATTCGGCAAGACTCCCATCGAAGATCCGCCGCCGGAGATCGACTACGACATGTGGCTGGGTCCGTCGCCCAAAACACCCTACCAGAACCACCGCGCGCTGTACCACTTCCGCTGGTTCTGGAATTATTCCGGCGGCCAGATGACCAACCTCGGCGCTCATACCATCGATCAGGTGTTGTGGTGCATGAACGTGAAGGGCCCGACGATGGTGATGTCCACCGGCGGCCGGTTCGCGCTCGAAGACGACGGCGAGACGCCGGATACCCAGGACGCCATATGGCAATTCCCGGGCAACTTCACGGTGAATTACGCCATTCGCGAAGCCAACGCCATGCGCGGAGACAGCGCCGCGCGCGGGCAGGTCTACCTGGGGACCAAGGGCAGCATGGTGCTGGCCGGCAACTACGAAGTCATCCCGGAAAACAAGATCGATCCGGTCAACGACATTCCGCGTTTCATGGGACAGCCCATCGGCGGTCCGGTCTATACCGACGTGAAACCGACGCCGTGGATTCAACCCTCCAAGGGCGGCGTGCAGTCCGACGCCCGCTACGGCACCGGCGGCGAAGATACCATGGCCATGAACGAACGCGATTGGCTGAGTTGCATGCGATCGCGCAAACGGCCCCTGTGCGAAGTGGAAGACGGCCACCGGGTAGCAGTCGCCTGCCACCTGGCAAACAATTCCCTGCGCCTCGGCCGCGCCATCAAATGGGATCCCGAAAAAGAGCAGGTGATCGGCGACAAAGAAGCCGCCGCCATGTGCTACAAACCGTATCGCGCCCCTTGGGATGGCGTCCTCAAGAGCCTGGTGAAGGTGTAGGTACTCGGCTTCGCAGTTACGGTCACGCATCCTGCAACCGCTCCCTTACGGTCGCGGCTCGGAAATGCCCGAGTCCGAGCCGCGACCGTAAAGGGAGCGGTTGCCCTTGAGTACGTTACCGAACTTTACTTCCTTCGTTCATCAACGTCTTTGGCGTTTATCTGCGTTCATCGGCGGTTCGAATTTTGATTTTTCACGGCTTGACGCCTCCGCCCAGCTGCAATAATGTAGATCTATGCTACGCCGCCTGTTTCTCCGCTCCGCGCTGGCGGCGCCCGCCGTTCCTCTGTTGGCGCAGCAGCCGGCCGCCAGGATAGACGAATCGGATCCCCGCAACGCCAAGCTCTGTCACCGTCTGGACGCCAACGCCATCACCGACGACGATCTGCGATTTCTTCGGCAGATCGGCCTTGAGTGGGTCAGGCTGGAATTTGGCGACGGCGAGGTTACGCTCGATACGCTACGGGCGGCGCAGCAGCGGTTTGCTCAGTTCGGCATGCGGATCTACTCGGGCGTCCACTATGCCTACCGGTCGGCCAGGATCCAGTTGGGGCAACCGGGGCGGGATCGGGATATCGAGACCTACCGCCGGTTCCTGCGCGACCTGGGGAAGCTCGGGATTCCCGTCGCCTCGTACGATTTCCATCCGGCCAACACTTATACCACGAAAATGGTGGAGCACCGCGGGTACACGGCGCGGGAATTCGATCTCGACGATTTCCGCACCCGGGTCGAGCGGCGCCAATTCGACCGCGAGTATTCGGCCGACGACATGTGGGCCAACTATACATACTTTCTGAAAGCCGTGCTGCCCGTGGCCGAAGAAGCCGGAGTGAAGCTGGCGCTCCATCCCGACGATCCGCCGGTGGCGAAAATGAACGGCGTGGCCAAGCTGTTCACCCATTACGACGGCTACCGGCGCGCGGAAGAAATCGCCGGCAACAGCCCCAACTGGGGCCTCACCTTCTGCGTGGGCACGTGGTCGGAGGGCGGAGACCGGATGGGCAAGGACGTCTTCGAGATGATCCGCGACTTCGGCGGGCGCGGCAAAATCTTCGAAGTGCATTTCCGCAACGTGACCGGCCCTTTGCCGCATTTCGTCGAGACCTTTCCCGACGACGGCTATATGGATATGTACCGGGTGATGAAAGCGCTGCGGCAGGTGCGTTTCAACGGACCTGTGGAGCCGGACCATGTGCCGCGGCTGGCCGGCGACAGCGGCTTGCTGCGCGCGGGCACCGCCTATTGCATTGCCTACATGCGAGCCCTGTTGCGCCGGGCCAACGACGAAGTGGGATAGCCTCCGTCAAACGAGCCGCGACCGTTAGGGAGCGGTTGCACACACGTATCGAAAGGCCTCAATCGTAATTGCGAAGCCGCGGCCTGATTAAACCCCACAGCCGCTAAAACGTGAATCGCAGACCCAACTGGATGCGGCGGTTGTTGGCCACGTTGCCGCTTTGCCCGCCGCCGGGACCGCCGCCGCCGAAGCCGGTATTCACCGAGGTCGCTTGCAAAAAGTACGGGCTGGTGACGACGCCCTGGTACCCGGACGGGTTGAAATGGTTGAAGACGTTTTCGACGTTCAACGAAAGGGTCAGGTTGTAAGGGTGCTCGGTGGTGCTACCCATGAAGCCGCCTCCCCCCGGACCTCCAGGAGGCGGACCGCCGCGGCCGCCAAGTGCCATCATGCCGGAAGGGGGCCCCGGCATACCGTTCGCTTGATTCGGCCGGGCGTTTTTGATGGCGCCAAATCCCCAGGTGCGATAGACGCGCATATTGATGGACACCAGCCCGGGCATGGTCAGGTAGTTGCGCGGGACCACGCTGCCGGTGCTGGTGACTTGGTAATCGGTAGTGAAGGTGCCGTAGGGCGAGCAGACGTCGTCGCCGGAATACACCAGGCTGGAGCAGGCCGTGTGGGAGACGAACGCGGCGCGAGCGTTGGCCAGCGTGTCGCCAAACATGTCCTGGCCCGCCAGAACGTCGTAAGGCTGCCCGGAAGCCAGGGCCACGAACGGAGCCAGGTGAACGGCCCAAGGCAGCAGCACGTTGCCCATCACCATGAAATTGTGGCGGCGATTAAAACCGGACGTCCCGTAATCGAGACGAAAATCGTAGGGATCGGTCGGCGTCCCGGGTATGTCGTGAGCGTAGCCCAGCGTGTAATTGCCGAACAGCGATACGCGGCTGCTGAAACGCGTGTTGAAATTGGCCATCAGCAACTGCTGGCGCATGTAGCCGCCGGATTCGTACTCGAAAATCGTGCCCGCCTGGTAGCCGTACGGGAAAACGCCGTTGGTTGCGCTGAGAGACTGAGATGGATCGAAAGTCCCGGGCAGAGGGGTGTTGATGGGCACGGTCTGTGCCAGGTGGACGGCGCGATTGAACGAATACGTCAGCGCCACCGTGGTGTTGCGCGGCAACTGGCGTTCCACCCCGAGAGCCCCCTGCATGCTGTAATCGGCGCGCAGCTTGGGATCGACCACGTAGGTCGTGTTCTGTCCCATGCTCAGCGACGAAAGCGGTGGGATATTGGGGTAAAAAGTCGGATTATAGACCACGTACTGCAACTGGTTGACGCCGTTGTCGAGGGCGGCGTTTTCAAACATGGAATACCAGACGCGGTCGTAAAAGAACCCAAAGCCGCCGCGAATCACGGTCTTCTGTCCGCCGTTGCGCGCGCTGCCCGGCGACCAGGCAAAACCCAGCCGCGGCGCCCAGTCGCGATGGTCGCTCACCAGGGTTTGCACCTCGTAGCGCAGGCCGAGGCTGAGGGTGAAGTTCGGCAGCAGCTTCCAATCGTCCTGCACAAACGGAGCTGCGTCGTAGCGGTGGGCGCTGATATACGATTGGCCGGCCTGGATGCGGAACTGCGAAGGGCCGCCGCCCAGCGCCTGAATCTGCGCTTCGCTAAATCCGGCCTGAGTGAGCAGCGCGGTGCGCTCGTACTGCTGTAGCGATGTGAGCGTTTCGGTGACCGGATTGCCGCTGGAATCGGTGACGATCTGGTTGGCCGAATCCAGTTCCGGCTCCACGCCCCCCAGGAAGCTGAACGTGCCGTTGAATCCGTTGGGCTGATTGCTCTGGTCGGCATCGCGCCGCGCCTTCACGCCGAAGCGGACGGTATGGGAGCCGCGCGACACCGAGGTATTGTTCTGGATCTCGAAATGGCGGTACTGATCGTGGTTGTCGCCCAAGCCGTTGCCGCCGGCCACGAACGAACCGGCCACGTTGATCTGGGGAATCAGGTTGCCGGCGTTGGCCGACCAACTGCGATAGAACTGGAAGCGGGTCTCGTTGACCACCTTGGGGCTTAGCACCGCGCTCTCCGTCACCATGACGTTCTGCCCGTCGCTGGTGTTGTTATAACCCAGGTTGGAGTAAGGCGCCGGCAGCCTGGTCGCGCCCACCCCGGCGTTATCCGCCGAATTCACCCGTTCTTCCACGCGTACCGTCAGCGTGTTATTAGTCGTGAGCTGGTAATCGACGCGCGGCGCCACGATCATGAAAGTGGAAGGCGTCAACACCGAAGTATTGATATTGGACTGGGTCAGCGTGGCGGCGTTGAAATATTGAGCCACCACGATCGAGTTATTCTGCACGTCGCGCCGATTGAAATCCACGAAGAAGGAGGCCTTCTTGCTGGGAGAGCCAGCCAGGTTCGCGGCCTCCATGCGGTTCGAGAAGTCCGGCTTGATATTGGAAAACGGGTTGCGGGAATTGAAAACCCCGTCGCTATCCATCAACGACACCGCGCCCCGCAGCTTGTCGGTACCCGGCTTGGTCAGAATCTGGATGCCGCCGAAACCGAGCCAGCTATACTCGGCGGAAAAAGGGTTCTGGTTGATGCGAATCTCGCGGATGGATTCCTTGGGCGGCAACTGGCCGCCGCTGAAGCCATCGATGTAGATCGTGCCGCCATTGGGTCCGGCGCCTGGCCCGGCCAGCGCCTGCAGTGCGTCGGCGAGGTCGTCGGGATCGTCCGGCAGGGCTTCCAGGTCGGTGGATTTCACCACCAGCGCGGTGGCGTTGTTATCCGGTTCCACGCTGATCTGCGCACCCCCCTCGGCTTGCACCATCACTTCCTGCGTTTCGGCCTTGATGGTAAGCTGGAGCGGCAATTGCACGGCGCTGCCGGCCGTCACCGCGACCATTTTGGAGAAGGGCGCAAAACCGGTGAAGTTGACCGACACATTATATTGCCCCGGCGCCAGACCCGCGAACGAGTAGGTGCCGTCCGCCTGCGATTGTGCGGTTCTGGAAATCCCGTTACCCGATAGAGACACGCTTGCGGCCGGAATCACCGCGCCTGAATCGTCCATCAGGACGCCCTTCACCGTTCCGGTCGACACCTGCTGCGCCGCGGCGCCGCCGGCCAGCGCGGCCGCCAGAAGCAGCCAAAGCGCAATCCTACGTATGAACACGGTCGTCCCCCGTTTCGATCCGGGTACGCAACCTGTGCCGTGTCCGGTGCTTTCGGCTTAAATCAAGGTCCGGATTTGTAGCCACGCAGCCTGGCCAATCGGCCCGGCCACACTGCCACTTATTCTTCAAGACGGGTTCCCCTACAGCCACGGTTACCTATAGTACGAAGAAGAACCGCGAGGTACAGTAAATAACTGTAAAGAATCGGTCCCGTTGAACCCAGATCTGAGGTTTGGGACCTTAGTGTGGCGTATTTGGTGGGACAGGCCTCCTGGCCTGTCGTAGCCGCGAAGCGGCTCTTCCAACTGCCGACAGGCCAGGAGGCCTGTCCCACCTCGGCTCGGCCACAAGTACCCCGTGTTTGCAGCCACTTACCGAGGGGCGACCGGTCGGCGTTGCACGGCCGCCGCTAAAACGTGAATCTCAGACCCAACTGGATGCGTCGGTTGTTGGCCACGCTGCCGCTTTGCCCGCCGCCGGGACCGCCGCCGCCGAAGCCCGTATTCACCGAGGTCGCTTCCAAAAAGTACGGGCTGGTGATCACGCCCTGGTAGCCGGACGGGTTGAAATGGTTGAACAGGTTTTCGACGTTCAGCGAGAGGGTCACGTTGTAGGGATGCTCGCTGGAGCCGCCGCCCATGGGTCCACCGGGACCGCCTGGTCCGCCGCCTGGTCCGCCCGGACCGCCGCCGGGAGGCGGGCCGCCACCGCCGGGACCGCCTCGGCCAGCCATTGCCATCACGCCGGGGCTGCCCGGAGGCCCGCTTTCCGCCTGCGTGCTCGCCTTGACCTTCTTGTTCCCGCCGAATCCCCAGGTCCGATAGACGCGCAGGTTGATGGATATCAGTCCCGGCATGGTCAGATAGTTGCGCGGTACCACGCTGCCGGTGCTCGAGACCGCGTAGCTGCTCGTGAACGTGCCGTAGGGCGAACAGACGTTATCGCCGGAAGCCGTCACGCTGGAGCAGGTGGCGCGCGAAACGAAGGCCGCCCGCGCGTTCGTCTCCGTGTCTCCGTACAGATCTTCACCCGCCAGAACGTCGTAAGGCTGACCGGAACGCAAAGCCACGAACGGAGCCAGGCGAATATTCTTGGGTCCCACTACGTTGCCCATCAACATGAAATTCTGGCGGCGATTAAAACTGGAGGTTCCCCAATCCAGACGGAAGTCGTAAGGATCGGTCGGCGTGGAGGGAATGTCGTCGGCGTAGCCCAGGGTATAATTTCCGAACAGCGACACGCGGCTGCTGAAACGCGTATTGAAATTGGCCATCAACAAATGCTGCCGCATGTAACCGCCGGATTCGTCTTCGAAAATCGTGCCCGCGGAGTAGCCGTACGGAAAAACGCCGTTGGTTGCGCTGAGAGACTGAGACGGATCGAAGCTGCCGGGCAGCGGCGTGTTGATGGGCACGGTCTGCGCCAGGTGTACGGAGCGATTGAAGGAATACGTCAGCGACACGGTGGTGTTGCGCGGCAACTGGCGTTCCACCCCGAGAGCCGCCTGCATGCTGTAATCGGCGCGCAGCTTGGGATCGACGATGTATCTCGTGTTCTGCCCCGCGCTCAGCGAGGAAAGTGCCGGAATATTGGGGTAAAAAGTCGGATTATAGACCGTATACTGCAATTGGTTGACGCCGTTGTCGAGGGCGGCGGTTTCAAACAGGGAAGTCCCGATGCGGTCGTAAAAGAATCCGAAGCCGCCGCGGATCACGGTCTTCTGTTTGCCGTTGCGCGCGCTGCCGGGCGCCCAGGCAAAACCGAGGCGCGGCGCCCAGTCGCGATGATCGCTTACCAGGGTTTGCACCTCGTAGCGCAGGCCCAGACTGAGCGTGAGGTTGGGCCGCACCCTCCAATCGTCCTGGAAAAAAGGAGACCCGTCGTAGCGGTAGCGGCCGATATACGATTGGCCGGCCTGAATGGTGAACATCGAAGGACCGCCGCCAAGCGCCTGAATCGCGGTTTGGCTGAATCCGGCTTGGGTGAGCAGCACGTTCCGCTCGTACTGCTGGAGCGAGGTGAGCGTCTCGGTGACCGGGTTGCCGCTGGAATCGTAGACAATCTGGTTGGCCGAATTAAGTTCCGGCTCCACCCCTCCCAGGAAGTTGAACGTGCCGTTGAATCCGTTGGGCTGATTGCTCTGATCGCCGTCGCGCCGCACGCGCGCGCCGAAACGGAGCGTGTGGACGCCATGCGACACCGAAGTGATGTTCTGCAGTTCGAGGTGGCGGCTGAGGTCATGGGTGTTGCCCAGGCCGTTGCCCCCGGCCACGAAGGAGCCGGCCACGTCGATCTGCGGAATCAGGTTGCCGGCGCTCGCCGACCAGTTGCGGAAGAACTGGAAGCGCGTCTCATTGACCACCTTGGGACCCAGTATCGCGCTCTCGGTCACCATGATGTTCTGCCCGTTGCCGGTGTTGTTATAGCCCAGGCTGGAGTACGGCGCCGGCAGCCTGGTGCCGCCCACGCCGCTGTTATCCGCCGAATTCAGCCGTTCGTCCACGCGCACCGTAAGCGTGTTGTTGGTGGTGAGTTGGTAATCGAGGCGCGGCGCAATAATCATGAAAGTGGAAGGCGCCAGAACCGCGGTATTGATGCCCGACTGGGTCAGCGTGGCAGCGTTGAAATATTGAGCCACCACGATCGAGTTGTTCTCGACGTCGCGGCGGTTGAAATCCACGAAGAAAGACGCTTTCTTGCTGAGCGAGCCGCCCAGGTAAGCCGCTTCCATGCGATTGGAGAAATCCGGCTTGATGTTGGAAAAGGGGTTGCGGGAATTGAACACCCCGTCGCTATCCATCAACGACAGCGCGCCGCGCAGTTTGTCGGTGCCGGGCTTGGTCAGAATTTCGATGCGGCCGAAACCGAGCCGGTCGTACTCGGCGGAAAAAGGATTCTGGTTGATCCGGATCTCGCGGATGGATTCTTTGGGCGGCAACTGGCCGCCGCTGAAACCATCGATATAGATCTGGCCGCCATTGGGCCCGGCGCCTGGCCCGGCCAGGGCCTGCAGCGCATCGGATAGATCGTCCGGGTCGTCCGGCAGCGCTTCCAGGTCGGAGCCCTTCACCACCAGGGCCGTAGCGTTGTTATCCGGTTCGACGCTCACCTGCGCGGCGGTTTCGCCTTGTACCGTCACTTCCTGCTTTTGCGCCCGAATGGAAAGTTGGATAGGAACCTGGACGGCGCTGCCGCCCGCCACCGCGACCGCTTTGGAGAAGGGCGCAAAACCGGCGACGCTTACCGAGACGTTATATTGCCCCGGCGCCAGGCCCGCAAACGAGTAGCTGCCGTCCGTCTGCGTTTGTCCAGTCCTGGAAACCCCGTTGCCGGATAGAGTCACGTTTACGGCCGGAATCACCGCACCCGAATCGTCCATCAGGACTCCCTTCACCGTTCCGTTCGACACCTGCTGTGCCGCGGCGCAGGCAACCAGCGCGCTCACCGCAACCAGCCATAGCAGAATCCTTCGTGCAGACACAATCGTCCTCCGTTCTTTTCCGGGTGCGCACCCGTGGCGTCCCCGGTGTTTTTGACTTGATCGATTTCCTAGAGTGGCGGCACAGGAAGGCTCGAACCGATCGGACCGCTCTTGTAGCCGCTCATACTCCTAAAGGCGTCTCCCCCGGTAAGAACGGATACCGATGTAACGGTTAAGAACTGTTAAAGAGTAAATCCCGGTTCGTGTACAACCTGAAGGGGCATCAGACCGAACCGCGCTGGACAGGCGGAACCGCCTGCTCCACCATTGAAAACAATGCACCTGCTTTGGTGGCGCAGGCGGTTCCGCCTGCGATTTGTGATTTTTTCACAGGTTTCCAGGGAGCGGTTGCCGCGCCCGAACACGTCACCGTAATTCCGAAAGTGAGCGCTTAGGCGAAAGCCGATCGCCGATGGCTGAAAGCCTTATGCAATTCCCAGCCGCTTCTGCATCTGTTCCAGCGAGGTGCCCTTGGTTTCGGGAAAAAAGAACAACACCACGAAGAACTGCACCACGATCATGGTGGCGAAGAAGGCGAACGGCGCGCCCCCGCTCTTGGCGGCGAGCAAGGGGAACACGGCCGAAATCACCGCGTTCATGACCCAGTGCGTGGCGCTGCCCAGGCTCTGGCCTTTGGCTCGCACACGGTTGGGGAAGATTTCGCTGAGGTAGACCCAGATCACCGCGCCCTGCGAAAAGCCGAAAAAGCCCACAAAGGTGACCAGACACCACACCAGCAGCCCTTCGTGATGCGCGGTGAAGAAAACGTACGCCACGCCGGCTTGCGCCAGGGCGGTGCCGACGGACCCGATTAAGAGCAGAGTCCTGCGCCCGATCCGGTCGATTACGGACATGGCCATGATGGTGAAAAGCAGGTTGGTGGCGCCGACCGCTACGGCCTGCAGGTCTCCGGACACCTTACTGAAGCCGGCCTTGGCGAAGATATCGTTCAGGTAATAGAGAACAGCGTTGATGCCGGAGAACTGGTTGAACATGGCCAGGGAAACGGCCAGCAGGATCGGCAACCGATACTTGGCGGAAAACAGCGGTTCTTCGCCGTGGCCGTGCTCGGCGTCGATGGAAGCGACGATTTCGGCCAGCGCGCGGTCGGGATCCTCTTCCCCAACGATTTTCAGCACCTGGAGCGCTTCGGTTTCGCGCCGCTTCTGGGCCAGCCAGCGCGGGCTACGCGGGATACCGAACAGCATCAGGAAAAAGAACAGCGCCGGCAGGGCCGCAACGCCGAGTTTCCAGCGCCACTCGGCGCCGCCCAGACCGGCCACGCCCAGCGCGTAATTGGAAAGATACGCCACCAGAATGCCGGCCACCACATTGAATTGAAAGAAACCCACCAGCCGGCCCCGCCATTTGGCCGGCGCGATTTCGGCGATATACATGGGACCGAGCACGGAAGATCCGCCGATTCCCAGACCGCCGATGAAGCGGAACACCACCAGCGACGACCAGTCCCAGGCAAAGGCGCAGCCCAGCGCCGAAACCAGGTAGCAGACCGCCAGCCAGCGCAGGCTGTCGCGGCGGCCGATGCGGTCCCCCGGCACACCGGCGAACATCGATCCCACCACCGTACCCCACAGCGCGACCGATACCGTGATCCCGAGCATGGCCGGCGACAGACCGAAGACCGCGGTCAGCGCGTGCGTCGCGCCGCTGATCACAGCCGTATCGAAACCGAACAGCAGACCGCCTAGAGCGGCCACGATGGTACTGCGGAGTAGAAAGGAATTCAGCTTCATGGCAGTCCTCCATCATAATGCAGTGACGCGGCCGATTATCGGCGGGATTTGCCTCCGGTGGTGGAGCAGGCGGTTCCGCCTGCCCGCCGGTTGGTAACCGGCGCCCCAGCGCCCAGCGGCTGCGCACACGGCTCCAAAGTCCGCAATCGTAATTGCGAAACCGCGTACTTACTCCGCGAGGGCTGCGCGGGGGAGGGCCGCGGCCAGGCTCGCGAGCTTGTTCAGACCGTCGATATATGCCTTGGCGCTGGCTTCGATGATATCGGTGGATGAGCCGCGCCCGACCACCTTGCGGCCTCCCTGCTCGAGTTGCACGGAGACCTCTCCCATGGCTTCGGTGCCGCTGGTTACGCCGCGAATTTCATATCTTTTCAGCTCGGCGGAGGTGTGGGTCACGTGCGCGATCGCCCGGCAGACCGCGTCCACGGGACCGTCTCCGATGGCCGCGCCTTCCTCGGTGGCGTCCCCGACGCGCAGCCTCACGGTCGCCGTCGGAATGGCCGACGTGCCGCTATAGATATGCAGGTACTGCAGTTCAAAGGTCGCCGGCGCCGGGTGGATTTCGTCATACAGGATGGCCAGGAGATCCTCGTCGAACACTTCCTGCTTCTTGTCGGCCACCGTCAGAAATCTCCGGTACGCCTGGTCCAGTTCCTGTTCGGAGAGCGGGTAACCCAACTTCGTGAGCCGATCGCCGAGCCCATGACGCCCCGTCCGGGCGGTGAGCACCACCCGGCTCTCCATCATGCCCACATCCTCGGGCCGCATGATTTCATAGGTCTCCCGCTGTTTGAGGAATCCGTCGACATGGATGCCCGAACTGTGAGAAAATGCATTGGCGCCAATCACAGCCTTGTTGGGCGGCACCTTCATGCCGAGCAGGTCGGAAACCAGGCGGCTGGTTCGATAGAGTTCGCGGGCATCGACGCCGGTATCGACGCCGAAGTAGTCCACCCGCGTGCGCAGCGCCATCACAATCTCTTCCAGCGCCGCGTTGCCGGCCCTTTCGCCAAGCCCGTTGATGGTGCATTCCACCTGGCGCGCGCCGTTGATCACCCCATAGAGCGTGTTGGCCACCGCCATACCCAGGTCGTCATGGCAGTGAACGCTGATGACGGCGCGCTCGATCCCGGCCACGTTTTCCCGGATGCCCCGAATCAGAGATCCGTATTGCTCCGGCACGGTGTAGCCGGTGGTGTCGGGAATATTGACCACGGTGGCTCCGGCGTCGATGGCGGCCGCAATCATGGTGAACAGGTAATCCGGATCCGCGCGGCCGGCGTCTTCGGCGTAGAACTCGACGTCGTCGGCGAACTGCCGCGCCAGCTTGACGGCATCGACCGCCATTTCGAGGATCTTCCCCTTCTTGTCGGCCAGCGTCTTGCCGTAGCGCTCGTCCTGGAACTTGCCGGCGATGTGGATATCGGAGGCACCGATGCCGGTGTGGATGCGGGGCCGTTTCGCTTGGGCCAGCGCCTTGCCGCAGGCCTCGATGTCGCTGGCCACGGCACGGGAGAGCGCGCAGATGGAGGGCCCTTGGATCTGGCGCCCAATCAGTTGCACGGCCTCGAAATCCTCGGGTGAAGAGGCCGGATACCCGGCTTCGATCACGTCGACGTTCAATTGCGCCAGTTGCCTGGCGATGATGAGCTTCTCGCGGCTTCCCAGGCGCGTTCCAGCCGCCTGTTCTCCGTCTCTCAACGTGGTGTCGAATACGGCTACTTTTTCAGACATACTTTTTCAGACATGCCTCGCTCACCCGTGCCGCGCTGAACCGTACGCGGCGCCCAGCAGGCTTATTCGGAATTTTCGGACCGGACGCTCTTATTACAACATCAATCGGATTGGCTCACAATCGACCTTTCCAGAAGTAGAGGGACCGAATGCGCTGCACTACGCCGCGCTAAACAGCGGCGCGCCCTTGACGGCTGCGCGCCGTTCCGGCCAGGTAGCTACCGCGACGGGCAACTCCGGCGGGAACAGGACAGGTTCTTACTCGAAACCAGAAAACTCAAAACCTGGTCCCTGAAGGGTTGACAAGGTCGCTCCATATCAGTTCTCCTTCGGCTTGTCCGCACGGTCGATAACGACTGCCTGAATCGGAATCTTGGCGGATTCGAGCTTCAAACCAAGCTGTTCCTGAAGCGCGGTGAAGATGGATGGCTGGTCACTCGATGAGTCATTGTCCATCGCGCAATGGATCTCGAAATCGTATCCACCCGTCAAGCCGGTCTTGTCGACGACAAGCCTTCCATCAACCGAAAGAATGTGCGCAAGCTCCTCCATCGTAAAATCGGTAGCTTTGAGATACCTGTTATCCCCTTGGAGCTGGTTCTCCTCGTGCGGCGTCGCCACGGCCATCTTAGGTCCGTTCTTCGCCACAACCAAAGCAAAGCCAGACACTTGGCGCGTTTCGCGATGAATTGTCAGCCGGAAGCGGTCGGCTAGCAGGTTCTGAATCATCTTCTTCAGGAATTGATCCTGCGGACGCGTGGCATACTCCGCCGGCATCTTCGCGGTGATGTCCCAGTGGTCCGAACCGACCCAGTTCGGACCTCCGATTACCTCACTACCGTCGACACCCCATGCCATCGCAATGAGCCTCTTCAGCGTGAAATTGTGAACCCGATAATGCCCCTTATCGCCGTGGATGTTGGCGCCGAAATCTTCCACCGCCCGATGGATCGACGCAACTTCAAACTCCTGCGCCATAATGGCGGCGGTCAACCCAAACAGCAGTGCGAGTTCTTTCATCGACGCTCCGGTTTGGCGCTAATACCACAATCGACTAGTCGAGCGACTCGTAGGCGCTCAACGTCAGGAATTCGGGGAACTCCGGGCTGGTCATCATTCGTTCGAACAAGCCGCAGGCGAGCGACAGTTCCCGCGCCGGCAGTTGCCGGCTGAGCCGCTCGCGCTGTTGCTCCAGCGTTTCGCGCACCATGGTCGGTGTGACCGTTTGTCCGTCTTCCAGGCGCGCCGCGTACTTGATCCATTGCCAGATTTGCGCCCGCGAGATTTCGGCCGTGGCGGCATCTTCCATCAGGTTGTAGATCGGCACGCAGCCGTTGCCGCAAAGCCAGGTGGCCAGATACTGCAGCCCTACGTCGATATTGCGGTTCAGCCCCTCCCGGGTAATTTCGCCTTTGGGAACGCGCAACAGATCCGCGGCGCCGATTTCGGCGGTGGTCTTCTTTTCGATCTGGTTGGGGGACGGCATGAAGCTGTCGAAGACTTCGCGGGCAATCGATACCAGCCCGGGGTGTGCCACCCAGGTGCCGTCGTGGCCGGCACGCACCTCGCGCAGTTTGTCCTGGCGCACTTTCTCGAGTGCGACGCGATTGGCTTCGGCGTCGTTCTTGATGGGAATCTGCGCCGCCATCCCGCCCATGGCGTGCACGCCGCGCCGGTGGCACGTCTGGATCAGCAGGTCCACGTACGCCCGCAGAAAATCGCGGTCCATGGTCACCTGGGCGCGGTCCGGCAGCAGGAAATCCGGCCGGTTGCGAAACTTCTTGATGAAGCTGAAAATGTAGTCCCAGCGCCCGCAATTCAGCCCCGCCGAGTGTTCCCGCAGCTCCCAGAGGATTTCGTCCATCTCGAAGGCGGCGAGGATGGTTTCGATGAGCACGGTGGCGCGGATGGTGCCGCGCGGAATACCCAGCTCGCTCTGCGCCGCGAGGAAAACGTCGTTCCACAGCCGCGCTTCCAGATGGCTTTCGAGCTTGGGCAGGTAGAAATACGGGCCCGTGCCCTTGGCGATCAGGGCGCTGGCATTGTGGAAGAAGAACAGGCCGAAATCGAATAGCGATGCCGAGATGGGCTCGCCATCGATCAGAAAGTGCTTTTCCACCAGGTGCCAGCCGCGCGGGCGGACCATCAACACCGCCGGTGTTGGGCCCACCTCATAGCGTTTGCCTTCCGGACTGGTGTAGGCGATGGTGCCGCGTACGGCGTCGCGCAGGTTGACCTGCCCTTCCATCGCGTTGCTCCACGTGGGCGAGTTGGAATCCTCGAAATCGGCCATGAAGACCTTGGCTCCGGAATTGAGCGCGTTGATAATCATCTTGCGCTCGACCGGACCGGTGATTTCGACGCGGCGGTCGAGAAGGTCCGCCGGGATAGGCGCCACCTGCCAGTCGCCGGCGCGGATCTGCGCCGTGGAGGGCAAGAACTCCGGCATGGCTCCGGCGTCGATTTCCCGCTGGCGCAGGCGTCTGGCGGCGACCAGCTCGCGGCGGCGGGGTTCGAAGGCCCGCGCCAGCTTTCCCAGAAAGCGGACGGCTTCCGGGCTGAGAATGGATTGCTGCGCTCCCGTCAGTGGAGCGCCGATCCGGATCGAGTTTTCTTCGGTGGCGAACATGAAAGTGGTGTCCCCTCTATGCCATGCTAGCGCGGGAGAACACACCCTGGCGTCGGCCTTCGGCAACTCGCCGTCAGATGCCCGTCTGCGATGCCTGGAGCGCCTGGTCGAAATCGGCTTCGATGTCTTCGATATCCTCGATACCCACCGAGACGCGAATGTATTCGGGAGTGGCGCCGGTGGCTTCCAGTTCGGCGGGCTCCAGTTGCGAATGGGTGGTAGAGGCGGGGTGAATTACCAGCGTCTTGGCGTCGCCCACGTTGGCCAGGTGGCTGGCCAGTTTCACGTTATCGATGAACTTGACCCCGGCTTGCTTGCCTCCGCGCACACCGAAACCGAGGATCGCGCCGGCGCCTTTGGGCAGATACTTCTTGGCCGCCTCGTAATGGGGATGGCCGGGCAGACCGGGATAATTCACCCAGGTCACCGCCGGATGCACGGCCAGCCACTCCGCCAGCGCCAGCGCGTTTTGGGTGTGCCGTTCCATGCGCAGATGCAAGGTTTCGATGCCGAGCAGGAACAGGAACGCCGCGAAGGGGCTCATCGACGCGCCGGTGTCGCGCAACCAGTGGGTGCGGATGTGGAGGATGTAGGACAGGTTGCCATGCGGCTTCAGCGCTTCGGTAAAGATCAGGCCGTGATAGGAATCCGAGGGCGAGGTGAACTCCGGCCATTTCGCCGGGTTGTTCTCCCAGAAGAATTTGCCGCTGTCGACAATGGCTCCGCCTATGTGCACTCCGTGCCCGCCCAGAAACTTGGTAGTGGAATAGACGGCAATGTCGATACCGTGATCGAACGGGCGCAGCAAGGCCGGCGTAGTGACGGTGTTGTCGAGGATCACCGGCAGGCCCTGAGCATGTGCGATATCGGCGATCTTGCGGTAATCCGGAACGTCGTTTTTGGGATTGCCGATGGATTCCAGATACACCAGGCGCGTGTTTTCGTCCGCCAGGCGGGCGATCTCCTCGGGGTGATCGGGATCGAAAAAGCGCACTTCGATGCCCAGTTTCTTGAGCGTTTGCGAGAACAACGCCCAGGTGCCGCCGTAAAGGCTGGTGGAGGAAATCAGGTTCTGTCCCGAATGCGTGATGGTGAGGACGGCGGCGGTGATCGCCGCCGCTCCCGACGCAAAGGCCAATGCGCCGACGCCACCATCGAGCGCTGCCAGGCGCTTTTCCAGCACGTCGTTGGTGGGATTCATCAATCGCGAATAGATGTTGCCGAATTCTTTCAGCGCAAAAAGATCGGCGGCGTGCTGGGAATCCTTGAAAACGTAACTGGAAGTGGCGTAGATGGGAACGGCCCGCGCCGTGGTGGCGGGGTCTGGTTCCTGACCGGCATGCAGTGCCAGCGTGCCGAGTCCGGGTTGGCGTTCAGACTTTGACATGAATTGTCCTGACGAAATCTAGGATAGCGATAATGGTATGAGCCCGCTAGACTTTCATTATGTACTGGTTGTCAATAGAGTTTATACAGATCGAGAGACGAGTGTCAAGCTGCGGCGACCTTCATGCTGTCCTCCACCGCCCTGTACAGTTCGTCCTTGCGTAGCGGCTTCGAAACGTAGCCGTCCATGCCGCTAGTGAGGCACCGCTCCCGGTCCCCAACCATGGTGTGAGCGGTCATGGCGATGATGGGGATATGGCGTCCGCTGCCCTCTTCCCGCTGCCGTATCGCGGCGGTCGTCTCCAGCCCGTCCATCTCCGGCATCTGAACGTCCATCAGGATCAGGTCGAATTGCTGAGCTTCCAGCATATCCAGGACCTGTTTGCCGTTCTGTGCCATCGCCACTGTGTATCCGCGCTTCGCCAGCAGGACAGCCGCCAGCTTTTGATTCACGGCGTTGTCTTCCGCCAGCAGGACGCGGAAATGTCGCGGGTTGGATCGCGAGACATCGCTACGGACGGGACCGTCCGGCACCGGCGCGGTCAATGCACCGCTCCGCATTTCGAAACGCGCGGTGAAGTGGAACGTGCTGCCCTTGCCGGCTTCGCTTTCCACCCAGATGCGCCCGTGCATCATCTCCACCAGCCGCAGCGATATGGTGAGCCCCAGCCCCGTTCCACCATATTTCCGGGCCATGGAGCTATCGCCTTGGGTGAAGGCTTCGAAGATCACCTCTTGCTTGTCCGGGGACATCCCGATTCCCGTGTCCATTACGGCGAAATGGAGAGCGACGGAATCGGCCGTCTCATCGTCCAGTTCGACGCGGACGGCCACCTCGCCCCGAGACGTGAATTTGATGGCATTTCCCACCAGGTTCACCAACACCTGGCGCAATCGCGTGGGATCGCCCCGCACACAGCCGGGCACATCCGGCGCCGCGTGGCAGGATAGCGTCAGCCCTTTTTGGCGCGCGCGGACAAGCAGCCCGCGCTCCATTTCGTCCAGCAAGGCGCGCAACTCGAAGTCGATGACCTCGAAATTCAACTTTCCGGCCTCGATCCTCGAAAAATCCAGAATGTCGTTGAGCAGCCCCAGCAGGGATTCGGCCAAGTTTTTAACCGTTCCCAGAAACTCCCTCTGCTCCTCGCTCAGTGGCGTGTCGAGCGCCAGTTCCGTCATGCCGATGATGCCGTTCATCGGCGTGCGGATCTCGTGGCTCATGGTGGCCAGGAACTCGCTCTTCGACCGGTTCGCCGCGGCCGCGGCAAGCTCGGCGCGGCGGCGATCCTCCACTTCCCGCTGCAGCGCCAGGTTGGCTTCCGCCAGATCCGCCGTGCGCGCCTTGACCCTTTGCTCCAGTTTGTCGCGCGCCTGCCGCAGTTCGGCTTCCGCTTTCTCGCGCTCTCCGACTTCCACCGCCAGGGAGTCATTGGCTCGCTGCAGGTGCGTGGCATGTTCCGCTTCGCGTTTGAACGCCGAGAACACACTGGCTAGAAGACCGCTCAGCGCAAATCCGTACGCCACGATCTTCAGCATGTGCCCGGCGATATGCATGCTGTCGCCTATCCTGTCGCATACGGGGAGGTAGACGGTCTGACTGATGGTCGCGGCGATCAGTGAAAGCAGGATCGAGTATTCGAAATAGTCCCACCTCCAGGCACCCTTTTTGTAGTACCCCGCGGCCGCCAGCGCGAAAAACACGGCCGGTACCAGCTCGGCCGGATAGTGGACCACCAGATTTGGAAAATACCCCGGGGGCGGTGGAACCAACAAGAAGAACAGGAAAACCGCCAGGCACCAGGCTCCCACCACAGAATAAACCAGCCGCTCCTCCGCCCGGCCCGAAATGGGACGCTTTTTCCACAATTGGAGACTGGCGGCCAGAACCACCGAAAGGTATAGCCGCGAAATCGTGCCACCCCATTGGGTCAGCGCCGAAAGAGCCGAAGGGGTGTGCCGCACCATAAGCGACGAGGTGAATAGCGCGTGATAGGCATCCAGAAGCCCGGTTCCCAGGAACGCCGCGCCCACCAGCAGGTACATGCCGCTGGGCTTTGCATAGTAACGCACCAGCGCGATCACACCCGTGGTGAGCGCGAGTTGCGTCGAAATTACCTCCAGCAGGGTGTGGAACTCGCCGTTCCCCTGCCAGGGCAGTCGGCTTACCACCGGCGCCAGAGCCGCAAACCCCACCGCCAGCAGGATCGCAAACGTTGCCCGTCTTGGTCCGAGTTGTCCCGCGGTCGCGTAGCCCACTGCTTGTATTCATCGGATAATTGAGTCTGAAACTGTAGTCGGTGGTCGAATCGCCCCACCTCTGGCCTCAAGACCACCCTCCTGAAGTACTCTGGAGGCAGGCATGCGCACCATTTCGAAACGGACCCAATACGGATTGAAGGCCATTCAAGGCCTGGCCCGGCGGTACCGGGAAGGACCGATCCTCATCAGTGCCTTGGCAAAGGAGGAATCGATTCCGCTGAAATTCCTGGAAGCCATCCTCCTCGACTTGAAAAGCCATGGCGTGCTGGAGAGCAAGCTGGGCCGCAAGGGAGGGTATCGTCTGAGCCGCCCGCCTTCGACCATCAACATCGGCTCGCTGGTCCGCATTCTGGAGGGCCCGCTGGCGCCGCTTCCCTGCGCCAGTGAAACCGCCTACCGCCCGTGCAAGGAATGCGAAGACGTGGAGGTGTGCGGTACCCGCATCATCATGCGGCAGGTGCGCGATGCCATCTGCGGCGTTTTGGACCGGACCACGCTGGCCGATCTGCTCCAACAGGTGGATGCCTGCCGCCGCCAGCGCGGCGACTCCGAGCCGACCATGTATGACATCTGACGCCGGCCGTCGCCATGGACCGGCGCCGCCCATCGCCGCGAGCGCCTTTGTTAGCATGAGGGCTATGCGAAAAGCTCGATATCAACCTGGGTGTGGTGGAGATCGTGGAAGCTGTCAAGGAATCGGTGCGCACCGGCAGAGCCGTGAAACTGCGCTGAAGCGGAGGCAACTCCCCAGGCACCACATGGAATCAACAGGTTGCGAGTTGGTGCCATACTCATAACTTATGGCTTATCGGGATCTGCGGGACTTCATCCGGGCACTGGAAACAAACGGTGAGTTGAGGCGCGTGGGAGGCGAAGTCGACCCCATTCTGGAAATCACCGAATTCGCCGACCGAGCCGTGAAGCGGGGCGGCCCGGCGCTGTTGTTCGAGAAACCCAAAGGATATGGCACGCCGGTTCTGATCAACGCCTTCGCCTCGATGCGCAGAATGGAGTTGGCGCTCGAGGTGAGTTCGGTGGAGGAAGTCGCCGCACGCATCGTCGAGTTTCTCGAAATGCGCATGCCCGAAGGCATCGTCGGCAAACTCAAAATGCTGCCGAAGCTGGCCGAAATGGGCGCGTTTTTTCCCAAAACCGTCTCGAAGGCCCCCTGCCAGGAGGTGGTGCGTACCGAGTTTTCGCTGTTCGATTACCCCATTCTGAAATGCTGGCCCGAAGATGGCGGCCGCTTTATCACTCTCCCGCTGGTGTTTTCCCGCAATCCCGACACCGGCAAACGCAACTGCGGCATGTACCGCCTGCAGGTGTTCGACGAGCGCACCACCGGAATGCACTGGCAGACTCATAAACAAGGCGCCGAGCACTATCGCCGCAACCGGCAGCAGGCCGCCCGGCGCATGGACATCGCCGTGGCCATTGGCGCCGACCCCGCTACCATGTATTCCGCCATCCTGCCGCTGCCTCCGGATCTGGACGAGATGATGATCGCCGGTTTCCTGCGCCAGAGCCCGGTGGAAATGGTCAAGTGCCGCACCAACGACCTGGATGTGCCCGCCAACGCCGAAATCGTGCTGGAAGGCTACGTGGAAATAGGGGAACTGCGCACCGAGGGCCCCTTCGGCGACCACACCGGCTTTTATTCCCTCGCCGACGAATACCCGGTCTTCCACGTCACCTGCGTGACCCAGCGCAAAGACCCGATCTATGCCACCACCATCGTCGGCCCGCCGCCCATGGAGGATTACTACATGGGTAAGGCCATCGAGCGCATCTTTCTTCCCCTCATGCGGCTGCAACTGCCCGAAGTCCGCGACATCGCCATGCCGGCCGAGGGCGTGTTCCATAACCTGATTCTGGTGAAGATCCGCAAGTCGTACCCCGGCCATGCGCGCAAAGTCATGCATGCCATCTGGGGCACCGGCCAGGCGATGTTTTCCAAGGTCGTCGTAGTGGTGGATGAAGACGTGGACGTGCAGAATTACAGCGAGGTGCTGTGGAAGGCGCTCAACAATATCGACCCGGAGCGCGACCTGGAATTCGTCAAGGGCCCGGTGGATTCGCTCGACCACTCCAGCCGCCTCGCCAACTACGGCTCCAAAGTCGGCATCGACGCCACCCGGAAATGGCCAGAGGAGGGTTTCACCCGCCCGTGGCCCGGCGTGATCGCCATGTCGGAAGACGTGAAGCGCCGCGTGGACGAACTGTGGAAGCGGGCGGGGCTATAAGCCGACGGCGCCGCGAAATTTGCTACGACCCGCAACACCTTGATAAGATTGAAGAGTCCCTCACGGTGGGCGTAGCACAGTTGGTAGTGCGCCAGATTGTGGTTCTGGATGTCGTGGGTTCGAATCCCACCGCCCACCCCATAAGATCAATAAGTTACAGGACTGGACTGAGGCACCACGGAACGGACTGCTACTCCACCGCTATCGTAATCGCCCCGGCCACGATCAGCAGTCCACCGACGGTTTTGCCAACCGTCAGGCCCTCACCCAAAAACAAAGCGCCGAACACAATCACGAGCGCCACACTCAGCTTGTCGATTGGGGCAACTCGCGAAGCTGGACCGATCTGGAGAGCGTGGAAATAACAGAGCCAGGACAGGCCGGTGGCGAGACCGGAAAGAACCAGGACGATCCATGAGTTTTTCGACAACGTTTGAAACCCCGCCTGCGGTCGGGCCATGAATGCGAGGAGCCACGTAAACACCACGACCACCGAGGTCCTGACAGCAGTCGCAAGGTTGGCGTCAATCCCGGCGACACCTATCTTCGCCAAAATAGCGGTGACGGCGGCGAACAAAGCAGAAAGAAGGGACCACGTGAGCCATGTCATCGGTTCAAGATAGCATTCTGGTTGAGCTGTTTCTGTAACGCCAAGTGGCCGATCGAGTCGCGCGCGCTCCACGGCGTCGGGAACGTTGGACCATGCAGTAAACTTAGAGCATGGCCGCCTTGCCGAGCACGCCCCTGGTAACGGTCGAAGATTACTTGAACAGCGCCTATGACCCGGATGTGGAATTCGTGGACGGCGTTCTGGTGGAGCGCAACGTGGGCGACTGGCTGCATTCACTGGTTCAGAGCAACGTTCTTTTCGCTCTGCGGCGGAAGTACCCGCACCTGAAGGTGGTGGCTGAGCTGCGTTCCAGCGTTACCGGCACGCGTTATCGCTTGCCCGACGTGTGTGTTCTGCTGGCTGCGCCGAAGACCAAATACCTGATGGACGCGGCCTTTCTGGTGGTGGAAATCCTCTCCGAAGGCGACGTGATGAGCGTGGTCATCGAAAAACTCAAGGAATACGCCGGCAAGGGCGTACAGAACATCTGGTTGATCGATCCACGTCTGCAGTTGATATGCATGTACCGTCCGCCTACGCTCATCGAGATCGAAGGCGGGGGCATTGCGACCGCGGATGGTTCGGTGGAGCTGTCGCGCAGCGAGATCTTCGCGGAGTAGGGGTGGAGCGCGCCGTGCACAACGGCGGCAGCCTGGTTGGTCCGGTTTTAAAAAACAACAACTCTTTCAATTAGAACCACTTAAGCCAATCCGGACGGGGCCGTTCCGCTTTTCCAAATCACCCCGGCATGCACAAGAATGCACAACGACGCCCCGCGGGAGATGCGGCTGACCCTCGTGCGGGCATGGGCTCCGATGCACAAAAATGCACAACGGGCTTTACCGCACTTGCGGGAAGCCCAGGTCCACTTTGCTGGTGCCGGGGTCGGGCCAGCGGCTGGTGACCAGTTTGGCGCGCGTGTAAAACTGCACGCCTTCCGGACCGTACATGTGCAAATCGCCGAATAGCGACGCCTTCCAGCCTCCGAAGCTGTAATAGGAGACCGGCACGGGGACAGGCACATTGACGCCCACCATGCCGACTTCCACGTCGAACTGGAAGCGCCGCGCGGCGCCGCCGTCGCGGGTGAAAATGGCGGTGCCGTTGCCGTAAGGGTTGTCGTTGATCAGGCGTAGCGCGTCGGCGTAGGAGTTCACCCGCACCACGCCGAGCACGGGGCCGAAGATTTCTTCTTCGTAGCAGCGCATTCCCGGCTTCACGTTGTCCAGCAGGGACGCTCCCAGGAAGAACCCGGAGTGTTTGGCGGCCGGAGCCTCGCGGCCATCCACCACCACCTCGGCGCCTTCGCGCGGGGCGGCTTCGAGGAAGGAGGCCACGCGGTCGCGGTGTTCGCGCGTAATCAGGGGGCCCATCTCGTTGCCCTCTTCCATGCCCGGCCCGACGCGGATCCTGCTCATGCGTTCGCGAATGGCTTCGATCAGCGGGTCGGCCACGGCTCCCACCGCCAACACGACCGAGATCGCCATGCACCGTTCGCCGGCCGAGCCGAAGGCGGCGGAGACAGCGGCGTCTGCCGCCATTTCGAGATCGGCATCGGGCAGCACCAGCATGTGATTCTTGGCCCCGCCCAGCGCCTGCACCCGCTTGCTGTTGCGCGTGGCGCGCTCATAAATCGCCCTGGCCACGGGAGTCGAGCCCACGAAGCTGACGGCCTTCACGTCGGGGTGCTCCAGCAGCCGGTCGACGGCCACCTTATCGCCCTGAACCACGTTGAAGACGCCGTCGGGAACGCCGGCCTGGCGCACCAGATCGGCCAGCAGCAGGCTTACCGAGGGATCTTTTTCCGATGGCTTCAGGATGAACGCGTTGCCGCAGGCGATGGCGTTGGGGAACATCCACAATGGCACCATGGCGGGAAAGTTGAACGGGGTGATGCCGGCCACCACGCCCAGCGGCTGGCGAATCTGGTAGACATCCACGCCGCGGCTGGCCTGTTCGGAATAGCCGCCCTTGAGCAGATTGGGAATGCCGCAGGCAAACTCGAGGTTCTCGAGGCCGCGGCCGACCTCGCCCAGCGCGTCCGCCACGGTCTTGCCGTGTTCCAGCGTCGCCAATTCGGCAATCCGGCGGCGATTCTGGTCCACCAGGTCGCGCAGTTTGAACATGCATTCCGCCCGCCGCGAGAGCGCGCTGGCCCGCCACGCGGCGAAAGCCTCGACCGCCACCGCGACGGCTTCATCCACTTCCGCCGCGCTGGCGAAATCCACGCTGGCCGCGGCTTCACCGGTGGCCGGGTTGTAGACCACCCCGGAACGCCCCGAGCGCGAGGGCGCCAGTTTCCCGCCGATCCAATGATTGACCGTCCGAATTCCTACTGCCGATTCCACTGTCATCATGTCTCCTCTTCGTTCCGTGGCGAGGACCGCTCCCTTACGGTCGCGGCTCGGACTCGAGCGGTCACGCCGCTAGTCGGAGCCGCGACCGTGAGGGAGCGGTTGCCGGCCGATCCAACTCATCGCTTTGTCCGCCAGCCGGTCGAATGCCGCCACGGACAATTCCAAATGCTCTTCCCGCGTATCTTCTATTTTATTGTGGCTGATGCCGCCGAGGGATTGGACAAACATCATCACGGTGGGAATTCCGGCGCGGGAAACCTCGGCGGCGTCGTGCAGCGGACCGGAAGGCAGCCGGTGCGAAGTTCCGGCCACCTCGCGGATGGCCGCTTCGCACAGGTCGAGCAGTTCGGGGTGAAACGCGATCGGCTCTATGCTCCAGATGCGCGACCATTCCACGGTGCAACGCTCTTCGGCGGCGAAGCGGTAACTTGCCTCCCGCGCCTCGCGGAACATTTGCGCCAACACGGCGGCATCGAGGTCGCGCTGGTCGAGCGTAGCCTCGCATCGGCCCACCACGGCGGTGACAATGCCGGGGAAGGTCTTGAGGCTGCCCATGGTGCAAACGGCGTCGGGATGCCTGCGGGCGATGGGGCGGATTTCCAGAACCAGCTTGGCCGCGGCAGCCAGCGCGTCCTTCCGGGCGTTCATCGGCGTGGAGCCGGAATGCGCTTCCTGTCCGTGAAAGGCGATGGCGTGCCGCTCCACGCCCTTGGTCCCCAGCACCACGCCCAGCGGGAGCCCGAGAGTTTCGAGCACCGGCCCCTGCTCGATGTGCAGCTCGATATAGGCGGCGGCGTGCTTTTGTTCGGCGGCGGCTTCGGGGAAGCGGTCGATCGAGACGCCGCAGCGGCCGAGCGCGTCTTCCAGGCGAATGCCCTCGCGGTCCGTACGCGCGCGGTCGGCGGCGATGCTGTGGGTTCCGGCAAAGGCCGAGGAGCCCAGCAGGCTGCGGCCGAAACGGGCGCCTTCTTCATCCGCCCAGTCCACCAGGCGGATGGTTACGGGCGGACGGCCGCGGTATTGGTCCGCGATGCGGCGCAACACTTCCAGGCCGGCCAGCACGTTCAGGCAGCCGTCCAGCCACCCGCCATTGGGCACCGAATCCAGGTGGCCGCCGATGAGGAGGGCCTTTTCCGACTCGCCGGCGAGCGTTACCCAATTGTTGCCGGCCGCATCCGGATGGTGTTCAACGGGAAGCCCGTCCAGCTTATCGGCGAACCATTCGCGCGCCTTGAGCCATGTGCCGGTCCAGGCCACCCGCTGGGAACCGTTGGCATCGCCCGTCAGCGCCCGCAACTCTTTCAACTCCGCCACCGTTCGGGTGGGATCGAGCCCCATAGGTCTCCTTTCGCGATATAGAGTAGCGCCCCGTCATCTGAGCAGTTCCAGCTCTTCCATGCTCCATTCGGGCGTCGCGCCGGAGTGGGCCGCGATGGCGGCGCCCAGCCGATTGGCGAATTCGGCCACGCGCGCGAGCGGCCAGCCCAGCTCGAGCCCATGCAGGAAGCCGGCGGCAAAGGCGTCGCCCGCGCCCACTGTATCCTGGATCGGCACGCGAAAGCCCGGGTGTTCGGCCGCGCCATCCGCGGTCCAGACCAGGCAACCGTTTTCGCCGCGCGTGACCGCCAGCGCGCGCCACCCCATCGCCGCGCCCAGCCGCGCCGCCCGCCCGGCATCGCCGCCTTCTTCGATGCCCAGCCAGGTGCAGATCGGCTCCAGTTCCCGGTCGTTCATCTTCACCACGTGGGCCAACCGCAGCAAGCGTTCCACCAGCTCGCGCGAATAGGAATTCCGGCGCAAGTTGACATCGAAGAAGCGGGACGCGCGGAAGCAGGCGTCCAGCACCGCTTCCACCGCGCGCCGCCCTTCCGCCGAGTGAGCCAACAGCGTTCCGAAGTAGATCCAGCGCGGCTCGAAGTCGGCCAGAACCTCGCCCGCCTTCCGGTCGCAAACCCAATCGTCGTAAGCGGCCGGCCGGTGGATCCGGTATCGCGGTTCGCCGGCGGCGTCGATGGCGACGTCCACCGTGCCGGTCGGGTAGCGGCTGGTGGTTTCCACCAGGCGCATGTCGATTCCCGTAGCCAGCATCTTCTCGCGGGCCTCGCATCCCAGGGGATCGTCGCCAACCGCCGTGGCAAACAGCACCTGGTGGCCGCAGCGGCGCAGGTTCACGCCGAAATTGAACGGCGCGCCACCCAGGTGCTTGCCGTCCGGAAGAAGGTCCCAAAGAATTTCGCCGATAGAAAGTGCGCGCATGAGTAATCCTGGCCGGTGAGGCCGACAGCCAAGAGTATATCGCCGACGGCATGGAGAAATGGCGAGATGCCCGCAATTCCCGGTTCACACCCTGGTAGAGTCCTAAAGATGGGTCGGTCCCGAATTACAAAGTTCTCCTTCGAGGAGCTACCTACTTGGCGTGGGCTGAGAGGTACTGTACTACTTCGTGGATCACCCAGCCGACCGCACTGGCCGCAAGCACCAACAATCCCCCCACCATTTTCGCGGCGTGGAGATCCTTGCCTATGCCCCTCAACTCTGTGCCGTGCTCCTTGGACTGCTCCTTGAGCGTTTCCACAGCCTCAGTCAATCTTCCCAGCCGGTTCTGAATATCCGCTACCAGCTCGACATAGCCAAGGTCGCCGGGATGATGTCCGGTATAGGATGAGGTGACGGGAAAGTCGTCCGACGACGCCGGCCCTGACGCGGGCCGGGAGCTGCGCTGGGACTTGCCCGGTTCCTTCTCAGGCATCTACTTTCGCCGATTGGGCTGAGAGCCACTCCCACAGATCCGGTTTTGCCCGCCCAGTGTATCCCCGAATGGGCACGATGATGTGGGACTGGGTTTCGCGAATACCCAGTTTGTTGGAAATCGCTTTGGATGTCGGGACGTCGGCGTTGACTGCCCATTTGCCAGGTTCGATCTGGTATGACGTATCGGGGAATTCAGATGCGACTGCCTCATCAATAGCCGGTCCGGAATTCTGCAGCGCAACCACGAGAAATAGTGGCATCTGACCATTACGTTATCACACGCCGGGAGGTGAGTCGCGCAATCCTGGTGCCGCAAGCAGGTCCCCCCAGACGCACCGCCGAAGACGTGGTCGCTTCCATCGTGGGCGTTGCCGGAGTGACCTTTGGACGGAGCGGGCGTTAGGGCATTAGCGCTACCCCTCCCCTTGACGGCGGCTCGTCGACCGCGCCATACTGGTTGCGCACACGTGTGCGACATGGAAAAACTGCGGGTCCCGTCATCCCGGCCAACCTCCATCAAAGATATCGCGCGTCTGGCCAACGTGTCCCATTCCACCGTTTCGCGCGCCCTCAAGGACAGCCCGCTGATCAACCCCGAAACCGCCGATCGGGTGAAACGCATCGCCCGTGAAGTCGGCTACCGTCCCAGCGCGGTCGCCCGCGGCCTGGTAACCCGCCACACCATGATGATCGGCGTGGTAGTGACCACGGTTTCCGACCCTTTCATCAGCGAAGTGGTGGGTGGGATCGAGGATATGGCCTGCCGTAGCGGCTACTCCGTTTACCTGGCCGAATCCGGAGCCGACGCGGAGCGCGAAACCGGCGTGGTGCGCTCGTTCGCCGAACGCCGCGTCGACGGGATCGTGGTTACCGCCTCCCGCGTGGGCGCCCTCTACACGCCGCTGTTGGAGGAAATGGGCGTGCCCATCGTGCTGGTGAACAACCAACATCCCGGCGAGTTTGTGCACTCGGTGATTATCGACAACCTGGTGGGAAGCAGGCTGGTGACCGACTACCTGATCGGCCTGGGCCACCGCAAAATCGGCTATCTGGGCGACCGCTTCGGCTATCAATCCGACACCGAGCGTTTCGCCGGATATCGGGAGGCGCTCGACCGCCACGGTCTGCCGTTCCTTCCCGAGCTTTTCGTCGAGGGCGACGGCAAAGCCGAAGGCGGCCTGGCTGGGGCGGAAGAGTTGCTCTCGCGCGCCGAGCCGCCTACCGCCATCGTCTGCTACAACGACATGACCGCCATGGGCGCCCTTCGCGCCGCCCACCGCCGCGGCGTGCGGGTTCCCGGCCATCTTTCCGTGGCCGGCTTCGACGATCTGGCCATCGCCAGCTTTTTCACTCCGCCGCTCACCACCGTGCGCCAACCCATGCGGCAGATGGGCCGGCTGGCCATCGAGACGCTCCTGTCCCTGCTGGCGCACCGCTCCGCCGGCGCCACCGTGCGCGTGCCGGCCGAACTGGTGGTACGCGAATCCACCGCACCGCCGCCCGACCGTGGCAAGTGAGGATACACCATATGACGTCGCCCTTAATCGTTCGCCCCAAACCAGAAGGCCCGGTCCCGGTCGACCTGGCGCCCGAGGATATGGGCTTTCAATACCTGCAATTCCAGGTGCTCAAACTGCCCGCCGGCCAAAGCCATACCGCTTCCACGGGGCCTCGCGAGCTGGCCATCGTCGCCCTTGGCGGCGTCTTCAGCGTAGCCTCGACACGAGGCGACTGGAGCCGCATCGGCGGCCGCAAGACGGTGTTCGACGGCATGCCCTGGGCGCTTTACCTGCCGCTGGAAACTTCCTTTACCATCGCCGCCGACACGGATTGCGACCTGGCGCTGTGCTACTGCCGCGCCACCGAACCGCATCCCGCGCGCGTCATCCGGCCCGAAGACTCGCGGGTGGAAATCCGCGGCGGCGGCAACGCCACCCGCCAGATCAATCACTTTCTGGGCCCGGAGTTTCCGGCTCACCGCCTGTTGATGTGCGAGGTCTATACGCCCAGCGGTAACTGGTCCAGCTATCCGCCGCACAAGCACGATGTCGATCGGCCGCCCGGCGAAGTGGATCTCGAAGAAATTTACTATTACCGGATGAGCGATCCCCTCGGCTACGCCATTCAAAAGGTCTATACCAAGGATGGGCGTATCGACGAAACCATCACCGTGCGCGACGGCGAACTGGTGCTGGTGCCGGAAGGCTACCACCCGGTGGTGGCGGCGCACGGCTACGACGTGTATTACCTGAATGCGTTAGCGGGTTCGGCGCGCTCCATGGCGGCGTCCGACGATCCGGACTACGCCTGGGTGCGGCAAACCTGGCGCGATCCCGACCCCCGGCTACCTCTGGTGAAATAGACCGCACCGGCAAAGTGACACAATTAATCATGTTTTCAAGCCAACAATACCTACCCGAAGCAGTCATCGCCCGGCTGGTCGAAACGCGCATCGCCGATCCCGAATTTTCCCTGCGGGCCGCGGGCGCGCGAGTGCGCCGCCCGAATCTCGCGCCCACCGGCAGGCTGAACATTCTGGCGGCCGACCATCCCGCCCGGCGCGTCACCAAGTCCGGACGCGATCCTCTGGGCATGGCCGACCGCCGCGATTACCTGGCCCGCATTCTGCGCGTCCTCGAATGCCCCCTGGTGGATGGCGTGATGGCCACCATGGACGTTCTGGAAGATCTGCTGGCACTCGACGCTTTTGGCAAAATGGCTCCTTCCGCGCCGCTGCTGGATGGCAAAGTGCTAATCGCCAGCCTGAATCGGGGCGGTCTGGCGGGTGCGTCCTGGGAATTGGACGACCCCATCAGCGGCGCCACGCCGGCCACCTGCGCCCAGTGGAGTCTGGATGGCGCCAATCTGATGCTGCGCATCGCCGACCAGGATGCCGGATCGCTCAAAACCCTGCTGGCCACCTCCCGTGCCATCACCGAAGCCAACGCGCTAGGCCTGCCCACGTTCCTCGAACCGCTGCCGATGGAGCACATCCCCGGCTCCTGGGCCATCGTGAAAACCAAAGAAGCGCTGGCGCGCATCGCCGGCGTAGCTTCCGCTTTGGGCGACAGCAGCCGCCGCCTCTGGCTCAAGCTGCCCTATTGCGAAGGCTTCCAGACGGTGACCCGCGCCACTACCCTCCCCATCCTCTTGTTGGGCGGGGAATCGGCGGGAGATCCCCCGAAGTTTCTTAGCGAACTGGCCCAAGGGCTGGCCTGCTCGCCCACCGTGCGCGGCGCCCTGGTGGGCCGCACGGTCCTTTATCCCGGCGCGGCCGATCCGCTGCCGGTCGCCGAAGCTGCCGGCCGCATCATTCACCAGGGGTGGAGCGTGGCCGAGGCACTGGCGGCCCTGTCGTCCACCCAGTCCCAGGAGAGTCGCTCGTGAGCACGCGTCGATTGACGATGGCGCAGGCCCTCATCGGGTTCCTGCGCAACCAACATGTGGAGCGTGACGGCCGCGAGAATCGCTTCTTCGCCGGCGCCTGGGGGATTTTCGGCCACGGAATCATCGCCGGCATCGGCCAGGCCCTGCAGCAGACGCCCGAGTTTCCCTATTATCTTTGCCGCAACGAACAGGGCGCGGTTCACATCGCTACCGCGTTCGCCAAAGCCAGTAACCGCCTGCGCGCCTTCGTCTGCACTTCCTCGATCGGTCCCGGCGCCACCAACATGATCACCGGCGCGGCCACCGCTACCATCAACCGCATCCCCGTGCTGCTCCTGCCCGGCGACCTGTTCGCGCGCCGCAACGTGGCGCCCGTGCTGCAGCAACTGGAAAGCGAGCACAGCCAGGATATCAGCGTCAACGACGCCTTCAAGCCGGTGTCCCGCTATTGGGATCGCATCAATCGCCCCGACCAACTGCCCTGCGCCGTGGTCGAGGCCATGCGCGTGCTCACTTCGCCCGCCGAAACCGGCGCGGTCACCCTCGCCCTTCCGCAGGACGTGCAGGCGGAAGCCTGGGACTACCCGGAAGAAATGTTCCAAAAGCGGGTCTGGCGCATTCCCCGGCCCGAGCCCGAACCGGCTCTGATCGCGCGCGCCGCCGAACTAATCCGCGCCGCCCGCCATCCTTTGATCGTGGCCGGCGGCGGCGTGATCTACAGCGAAGCGTGCGAGGCTCTGGCGCGGTTCTGCGAAAGCACCGGAATTCCCGTGGGTGAAACCCAGGCCGGCAAGGGTTCCCTGCGCTTCGACCATCCCCAGAACCTGGGCGCCATCGGCGTCACCGGAACGCCCGGCGCCAACATCGCCGCCCGCCAGGCTGACCTCGTCATTGCCACCGGCACCCGTCTCAGCGACTTCACCACCGCTTCCAAGACCGCCTTTCAGAACCCCGACGTGCGGTTCATCAATATCAACGTCGCCGCCATCGATGCCTACAAGCACGCCGCGCTGCCGGTGGCCGCCGATGCCCGCGCCGCGCTCGACCATTTGCGAACAGCCGTTGCGGGCTATCGCATCGATTCCGAATATGCCGGCTGGATCGCCTCCGCCAAATGCGAATGGGAAGCCGAGACGGATCGTATTTACGGCTTGCGCCACGGGCCGCCGCTCAGCCAGGGAGAAGTGGTCGGCATCGTGAACCGCGCCGCCAGGGCGGAAGACGTGCTGGTCAACGCCGCCGGAAGCCTGCCTGGCGACCTGCACAAGCTGTGGCGCACCTGCCGGCCCGGCGGCTACCACATGGAATACGGCAATTCGTGCATGGGCTACGAAATCGCCGGCGGCCTGGGAGTCAAAATGGCCCAACCCGAATCCGAAGTCTATGTGATGGTGGGCGACGCCTCGTTTCTGATGATGTTCTCGGAAATCGCGACATCGGTGCAGGAGGGCCGCAAGCTGAATATCATCGTGCTCGACAACCACGGCTTTTCGAGTATCGGCGGCCTGTCGCAGTCGATCGGCTCGGGCGGCTTCGGAACCGACTATCGCATGCGGCGCACGGAATCGGGCGCACTCGATGGCGGCTACGTCCCGGTCGATTTTGTGGCGTTGGCCGCCGGCATGGGCGCCCGCGCTTTCCGTGCCCACACGCACCAGGAATTGGCCGCCGCGGTGGAAGACATGCGCGGTTACAAGGGCACCTGCGTGGTGGTGGTCGAGGTCGACAAGGAAATGCGCGTGCCCGGCTACGAGAGCTGGTGGGACGTCCAGATTTCCGAAGTCTCCGAGATCGCTTCCATCCGCGAGGCTCGCGCGCAGTATGAAGAAGCCAGACTCAAAGAGAGGAGGCACGAGATCGCCGTCGGCAGTTAGCCCCTATCTCACGGTTCGATCGCCAACGTGGCGCACGCACTTTTGCGTGCCGTGTCGAGATTCTTCTCGACACGTCTTTATCCAGGCCACTTTCGGGCGCCGTGAGAAGCTCGGCTTAACAGGTGCCTTCCAAAGCCCATGAAAACCATGTCCGCGTTACGCGTAGGTAATGCCCCGTGCTCCTGGGGATCGCTCGAATTCGACGGGGTACCCGGAGAGACTATTCCGTTCGACCGCATGCTCGACGAACTGGCCGCTACCGGTTATACCGGGACCGAGTTGGGCGATTGGGGCTACATGCCCACCGACCCTTCGGCGCTGGGCGCGGAACTGTCGCGGCGCGGCCTGGCCATGCTGGGCGCCTTCGTTCCCGTGGCGCTCAAAAACCAATCGGCTCACGCCGCCGGTTGCGCAGCCGCCATCCGCACGGCGCGTCTGCTGGCCGCCGTCGCCACCAGCCCGGCGCCGTTCCTGGTGCTCGCCGATGAAAATGGTACCGTTCCGGAGCGCACACACAACGCCGGCCGTATCGCCCCTTCCATGGGCTTGACCGCCGACGACTGGCGTACTTTCGCCGCCGGCGCCGACCACATCGCCAAGGCCGTGGCGGACGAAACCGGCTTGCGCACCGTTTTTCATCACCATTGCGGCGGCTACGTGGAGACGCCCGACGAAATTGCCCGCTTTCTGGAACTGACCGACCCGCGCCACGTCGGCCTGGTCTTCGACACCGGCCACTACGTCTACGGCGCGGGTGACGGCGATGCCATGGCGGGCCTTGCGCGTTTCGGCGACCGCGTCTGGTACGTGCATTTCAAGGATTGCGCGCCCGAGGCGGCCGAGCGCGCCCGCGCCGAGGGTTGGGATTATTTCACCGCCCTCGGCCGCGGCGTTTTCTGCGAGCTGGGCCATGGCTCGGTGGACTTCCCCGCCGTGCTCGCCTGGCTTAAATCGAAACGCTATTCGGGCTATGTGCTGGTGGAGCAGGATATTCTCCCCGGCATGGGCACGCCGCGAGAGAGTGCGCTGCGCAATCGCCAGTATCTGAGATCGATCGAACAGTGCTTTGAGTGAGGGGTGGGAATATTCGCCTTTCGCGTGCTGGATGTGCGGATGCCGAAATTGGCGCTGCCCGCGCCGGTCCGGGAGGCCGCTGTTTTCAGGGAGTGCTCCTGGCCTTCGCCGGAGCCCCCAACGCCCGTTGCATTGTGTCGTACAGTTCCTTGTACTCCTGACAGGGGTCGAGCTGAACCGCCGTCCGCAACTGTCCCATAGCGCGGACCAGGTGAGGCCTCGCCGTCCCTTCTTTAGCTCCCCCCTGCTTCTGGACCAAGTACCGGCTGTACAGCAACAGCGATTCGGTATGGTAGTACTCCGGATATTTCGGCGTCCATTGGGAACGCGGCAGCACCTGCAGGAGCTTGTCGAAGAACTCCGAAGCTTTGCTTGGACCGTCGGGGGCCGACAAATCGGGTACAAGAGAAAAATACGCCGCATTGTTGTAGCAGGCGCTCAACATCTCCCGGTCGCGACCGGCTTCGGGATCGAGCTCGAACAACTCGATGGCGCGGACTGTGTCGTCAATGGCGTCCTGCATCACCTTGGAGCATCCGGCGGTACCCGAGGCGATCCAACAGTAGATGCTTAGTGCACGGCCGTGATAGAAGCGGGGGTCCTGCCGATTCAACGCAACGCCCCGGTCGGCGAACAGGATCGATTCCGCGTATCGCTTCATCCGCCGCGCCGCCCAGCACCCTACGTAGAGGAACTCCGCCTGCTGGTCCGGATACTTTCTGCAATTCTCATCGGTGGAGTTCACCACGCGGGCGTCTCCGGAACGAAGCGGATACGCAAGGTGCAGAAGACACCGCAGCAGCTCCAATTCGCCGTTTCCCTCCGGTACGCGCGAGGCCAGCAGTGCGAACTCGGGGTTGACACTCTCCACGAACCTGGCAGCGTCCATCATGGCGACGCGCGGCTGGTCGTAATACTGGATCAAGCGGTCGGCCAGATCCCTGTATTCGGGAGTGATCAACCTGGGACGCCGGGGCAGCGATTGCACCACGTTGGTGACGCCGTCGCTTGCCGCCCCCTCGCTTTCGCCCCCCGTCTCGAGTTTACGGTCGGCAACTGCCAGGCGCAGGTCGTCCTGGAGCAGCAGCATCGAATTCTCCACGAACATTTTTTCCATCGCCAGATCGCGCATCGGAGCCGACACCAGAGCCGCCACTACCGCCTTCACCCGCGCCGCCGGGTCCTGTTGGAGCTGCTGCAGGCTTTTCAGCACGCGCGTGTACGTCGCGATTGCCGCGATCAGGCCGAGGTTCTTGATCTCCGCCCGCTTGGCTTTGATCTGAACGTCCGAGTCCAGAGCCCGGCAAAGTTCCAGCCATTTGCACGAGTCGGCAGGTGTCCCACCGACCTGCAGGCAATCCGAAGGGATGCATTCCTCCCCCGGTTGTTGACCAATCTTGCCGTGCAAGTACCGTATCCGGGAGTACTGGTCTTTCCAACTGCTCAGCCGGCCGATCCAGTGGGAAACCGGCTCGTTCTCGGTGCCCTTGTGCAGCAATGCCACAAACAACTGTTCTCTTGTTCTCCAGATCGGGTAGGGTTTTCCGTCGATGATTGGCTGCGCCGCTTCCACATCCGGAATCGAGAAAATCGTCCAGTTTCTGCCGGCGGACGATACGTACAGCAGGATCAGCCGCGGGCTTGTACTGTCCGCCGCCAGGGCGCGGTTCGCGTGCAGAATCCGCTCGATCGCGGTTGCATCCACCAGCGCGTTGCGCAGCTTTCGCCGGCGGCTGGTCGGATCGGGTTCCTGGCGCTGAATTTCGGCTCCCAGCGCGTCGTAGATCGTCTGCGATACCGGGCCGGGCTTATAGCCCGCCAGCGCTTCCCGAATCCTCGCGTCATAGTCCGTCCGCCGGTTGCATCTCTGCACCACTTCCCGGAGGCGTTGCACGCCAATGGAGATCTTCCCAAGAGTCACGGCCAGCGAGACGTTAAAATCCGCCTTCACCTCTTCCAGTTCCACGAATTGGCGCGCCTTTTCCGGATCGCCTTCCGCTACGCCCGCGGTCATTTCCAGTTCCCGGACCAGCGCCGCCTTGTCGTACGCGCGATTCGCCTCAAACGTCAGATGGCTTAGGTACCGCCGCAACTCCGCCGCGTACTCGTCGATGAGGACCGGCAAGAAATCTTCGCTGAACAGCCCGAACTCCAACGCCGCCTGATCGTCGGCGATCTCGTCGATCGTCGCGTCTACGTACTGCACGCCCGGCGTGACGGGAAAACAGTAGTTGATGATTTCGTACGGATCGAAGCAGGCGAGCACGACCGCTCCTTGCTCGATCATGCGCAGGTCGCGTGTCAGCGAGTCGACCTGTTCCGGCGTTACGCGAAACGCGGCTGCAATTCTGGGGCCTGGCATTGGCGCCTTCTAAACAATGTACGTCATTCCGTAGTTTTGTCGCATGAGTGTCAGAGTCGCCGGGGTCATCTCCGTATACCGCATGGCTTCATTGAATATCCAGTACTCTTGCTCGTGAACTTCCAGATCGAGCGGGATATCGTGGCCGTTCAGGCTCAAAGTGATCGGAGCGTCGGGCCGGTACTGGCGCTCAAACAGCACCAGCGAATGCGGATCGTTTAGTTTCCAGTTCAGACCGAGCTCATGGAGTTTCCCGAGTGTCTCCACGCACGCGTCGCGCTCGCGGCGGTGCCCGGTCACAAACTCGAGCATCGCCTCCGGTCCGTACTTCTGGAAAAGCACTTTCGGCAAAGCCAGCGCATGCAAGAGATCGCGCGTCCGCGCTTTGGCTAAGAGTTGGTTCAGCCGCGCCTCCAATAGCGCCAGTTGCCTGGGATGCTCCCGAATGGTGGAGTTCTCGTGGGTTTGATACCACCTGGAGATCGACTCCAGCCCGTGCATCCGCATACAGACCTCCATGGCGTCTTCCAACTTCGCCGCGATCGCGCCATCCGCCAGCGCGGGCACCAGATAATCGAGGAACCGGCAGGCCTCCTCTCCGTCGGCGCTGCCGAGCGCCACCGAGCGGAAGCATGCCAGCGGATACTGCCAGCCGCCAATGCGCGGGATCGCGGCGTGCAGATCCCGGATGAACTGCGAATCGATACCGTACTTGGCGCAGACGCCCACCAGCAGGCAGTGCAGATCGGCTCCCGCCGCTTCGACGCCGGAGAATACCTCGGTCTTCAGCAGCCCGCGAAGAAAGTTGCGCGCGTCGGGCGGCTTCAATATCGCCGCGATTCGAAACAAATACGCGAATTGGATGCGGGTCTGTTCGTCGTGGGGAAGAACTGGAGTGCTCGTGAGCGCCTGAGTCAGACCGGATCTCAGCGCATCGCGCATCTTGTCCGAGGGCAGAGAAGCATAGGCATCCTGGATCCCATGTTGGACATCCTCGTCCCTGGCAAGAAACAGAGGGGGAGAAACCGGCTGGCGGCGGATCGCGCCCACGATCCACTCGCGCCAATCCTCCGCTGAGAATTCGGAATACTTTTTCAGAACCTCCGGTCTCATGGCTGCCTCGGGTATTCCAGGCTTGCGTTCAGGCCGTCTGCCCGGTCTCCGTCACCGCCGCGCGTAGCGCTCCGTCCAACCTTTCATATGCCGCGGCGAGCAGACCGTCTACGTCGTCGGAGGCGGGCTGCGCCGTACCGAGCGGGAAACAGCGGAAGAATTTCAAGTGCGCCTCAAACGCCGGATGCACGCGCTCAGGAGCGGCAGGCGCCGTTCGCGAACAAACGCACGGCCGGCCCGAACAGGCATGCGTCAGACCCCAGGTGTCGTGCTTCTTATAAGAAAGGTAATATGTTAGTCCCTTCCACGCCGCATCGAAGGTGGTTGGCTGCCTGCACACAATCGGGAACTCGGCCGGGTAGCGGATGGCATAGAATGTTCGCTTGCAGGGCTCACCCTCGAAGCCCAGTCCCATCACGTCGTTCAGTTCAGAGGCGGTCTCTTCGCCCAGCCGCTTTCGAAGCTCGCTCACGAACGTCCATTGTGTGACCCACACAATCGGTCTGCGTCCGCTCCAGGTTCGGTCGATGGCATCCATGGGAGCGCCCTCTTCCTGGCCGGCATCCAGCTTTTCCTTTAGCAGCCTTAATTCGAGCTCATCGCCAAACGCGCCCGGAATGGAAGGTTCGTGATAGAAGCTGCTGTAAGTGCGCAGGTTCAGCACACGGGCATACGAGGAATGAGCAATATGCGTATGATTGCAGAGGCATCCAAGATCTTCGACCGCGGCTGCAAACGCCTCGAGAGGGTGTTCGGCCCCAGGCGCGCGAGACGTCGACCTTTTTATCACGGGCACCACCTGATCGGGGGTCAGGGCGCCGGCAACCAAGTCGATGCAAAGGCAGATGGCCAGACGCTCGCCGATCCTATAATCCAGCGGGTAAAGCTCGTCCAACCACTGCTTAAGGCGGGTCTTTGGGAGGCGTTTACCACCCTCCGTCCTGGAGCAAAGCCTTTCCTGAAGGATCCCGCGCACTGAATTCCAATTCATACCTCAGTGCTTGCTTGTATATCATAAGTGAAATTGGGAATTCAATTCCTTTCACCATCGGATTTGACTGGCCAGTACTAGAAATCACCGGAACGTGCCGGTGGGCGACCGCCCGTCTTTTCCGCCAGCCTGTACCCGGCGATTGGAGGAGCGTTCTGAAGAGCAGCGGCGACCGAAGAACACCGGCGCTACGAGAGCCTTGCATGTTAGGGTAGTACGAAGGGCGGAGCCTTTGCGCCGGCAGACAACCCCAGGAGCCTTTTAGGTGATTCGCGGCTGCGACCCCTCTCTTTATAACGAAGACCTGGCTCCGATTCCGCTCTCGCGGCGAACCTGGGGAACCTATAATTACGCCTCGCTGTGGGTCGCCATGTCGGTCTGCATCCCGACCTACATGCTGGCATCCGGGCTCATCGCCGGCGGCATGAGCTGGCGGCAGGCGATTTCAACGATCCTGCTCGGCAACCTGATCGTGCTTGTTCCCATGCTGCTCAACGCCCACGCCGGGGCCAAGTATGGCATTCCGTTTCCAGTGTTCGTGCGCGCTTCGTTCGGCGTGAGGGGCGCCAACGTTCCGGCCGTGCTGCGCGCCTTGGTGGCATGCGGATGGTTCGGCATTCAAACCTGGATCGGCGGCCAGGCCATTTATTCCATGCTGCGGATCATATGGCCGGCGGCGGCCCGCTTTCCCGGTGGAATCTGGATTTGTTTTTTCGCTTTCTGGGCTTTGAACATCCTGGTGATTTTGCGCGGCATCGAAACCATCAAATTCCTGGAAGGCGTCGGCGCGCCGTTCATGCTCGCCATCGGCCTGCTGCTGCTGTGGTGGATTACCGGCAAGGCGGGCGGTTTCGGCCCGGTCCTGAGCGCCCCCAGTAAGTTCCACACGGGTGCGGCGTTTCTCCGTTTCTTTATTCCCTCGCTCACCGGCATGGTCGGATTCTGGGCCACCGTGGCGCTCAACATTCCCGATTTTACCCGCTACGCCAAGTCGCAAAAGGCGCAAGCGCTGGGCCAGGCGCTCGGGCTGCCCGCCGCCATGACCATCTACTCGTTCATCGGCGTGGCCGTCACCTCCGCGTCCGCCGTGCTCTTCGGCCACCCCATCTGGGACCCGGTCGAGCTGCTGGGCCGCTTCCACCAGCCCGTGGTCGCCTTCATCGCCCTCGTCGCCCTGCTGGTGGCGACTTTGAATACCAATGTCGCGGCCAACGTGGTTTCGCCCTCCAACGATTTTTCCAACCTCAACCCGCGCCTGATTTCCTTCCGCACCGGCGGCCTGATCACCGGCGTGGTGGGCGTGCTCATGATGCCCTGGAAACTCGTGAGCGATTTCAGCTCCTACATCTTCGGCTGGCTGGTGGGCTATTCCGGCCTGCTCGGGCCCATCGCCGGCGTCATGATCGCCGACTACTTCCTGCTGCGCCGGTCGCGCCTCCGCGTGGGCGACCTTTATCGCCGCCACGGCGTCTATGAATACGATAGCGGAGTCAACTGGCGCGCCATCGCCGCGCTCGCGGCCGGCGTGGTTGTCGCTCTGCTCGGCCTAATCGTGCCCGCCCTTCGCTTACTCTACGATTACGCCTGGTTCGTCGGCTTCGGCGTCGCCGGTGTAATCTATCTCGCGCTTATGCGCGGCAGCGTCCGAATCGTCCGAGCCGGCCTCGGAGATCGCTTGAAAAAATGACTACCGAACCGAGCCGCTGCTCCTGGTCGTCGGGCGCCGCCATGACGGAGTATCACGACCGCGAATGGGGCGTGCCTCTCCACGACGACCGCAAGCTGTTCGAGTTCCTGATCCTGGAGGGCGCCCAGGCCGGCTTGAGCTGGTCCACCATTTTGAATAAGCGCAAGGCCTATCGCGCCGCCTTCGACCGCTTCGATCCCCGCAAGGTCGCCCGCTACGACGAAGCCCGCATCCAGCTTCTCCTGGCCAACCCCGGAATCGTTCGCAACCGGCTCAAGATCCGCGGCGCCGTCCGCAATGCCGGCGCATTTCTGGCCGTGCGGAAGGAATTCGGCAGCTTCGACCGCTACGTCTGGCAGTTCGTCGGCGGCAGCCCCAAGTGCAACCGCTGGCAGAGTCCCAAGGAAGTGCCCGCCAGAACCGCCGAATCCGATGCCATGAGTAAAGACCTGGCGCGCCGCGGATTCACCTTCGTCGGATCCACCATCTGCTACGCCTTCATGCAAGCCACCGGCATGGTGAACGACCACCTGGTCACTTGCTTCCGTTACCGGGAGCTCGGCGGCTAAGTGCTCGCGTGGGACAGGCCTCCCGGCCTGTCGTAGCCGCGACGCGGCTCTTCCAGCCGGCGACAGGCCAGGAGGCCTGTCCCACTCGGTGGCTAGGCTGGCGCGCGCCGGAGAGATCGGGTATCGTAGCAGTCAGCTATGGAATCCACGCAGAACACCATCCCGCGCCGCGATCTGTTGGTTGGGGCTGCCACCGCTCTGACCGCTTCCTTGTTTACGGGCAAGGTGAAAGGCGCCAACGACCGCATTTCGGTGGCCTTTATCGGCCTGGGCGCGATGGGCTCCGGCAACCTGGGCTACGCCATGAAAGTGCCCGAGGTCCAGCCCGTCGCGGTTTGCGACATCTATGGGCCGCACCTGGAGCGCGCCGTCGCCGCCGCCAAGAAAGGCGGCTTCCAGGTGAAGGCGGTGAAGGACTTCCGCGAGATCCTGGCCGACAAATCCATCGACGCGGTTTGTATCTCGACCCCCGACCACTGGCACGCCTATATGGAGGTGGAGGCTTGCAAGGCGGGCAAGGACGTCTACGTCGAAAAGCCTTCCTGCACGTACGTGGACGAGGGCCGCAAGATGGTGGAGGCCGCGCGCAAGTACAACCGGGTGGTGCAGGCCGGCACCATGCAGCGCTCGGGCGGCTACTTCCGCAAGGCCGCCGAGCTGGTGGCTGCCGGTACGGTGGGCGACGTCACCTTCTGCCACGCCTTTCAAAGCGGCACAACCAAGCGCGAGGGTTTCGGCAATCCGCCCGACGGCGACCCGCCCAGCGACCTCGATTGGGATATGTGGCTCGGGCCCGCGCCCGAGCGGCCTTTCAACCTTAACCGCTGGGGCGTGAAGGCCGCGACCTTCCCCACCTTCCGCTACTTTTGGGATTACGCCGGCGGCCCCATGACCGATTGGGGCGTACACCTGATCGATCCCCTTCACCAGTGCTTCGGGGAAGCGATGCCCACCGCGGTGGTGGCTCTGGGCGACAAGTTCTACGTCCGCGACAATACCCAAACCCCCGATACCATGCAGGCGACGTTCTACTACCCGAAGTTTCTGGTGACCTACGAAAGCCGCACCTGCAATCCGCTGCCGCTGTTCGGCCGCGATCAAGGCGCCGGCACTACGATCCACGGCACCGAGGGCACCATCTTCGTCAGCCGCGGCGGCTGCTGGGTGATTCCCAATCCGAAGTCGAAGCTGAAGGCGGCGGCCTGGGAGAACGACAAGGAAATGGGCGAGATGAACGTGCCCCACTGGAAGAACTGGATCGAGTGCATCCGCACCCGCCAGAAACCCACCAGCGATATCGAAACCTGCGTGCGTTCGTCCACCGCCTGCCTGCTGGCCAACCTGTCGATGCGCTACCGCACGCGCCTGGACTGGAACGAGACAGATTGGACGGTGGAGCAGGACGCCGCCAAGCCCGACCTTGCCGAACGCTACCGCAGCCCCTGGAAGCTGGAGGTTTGAGCAGGTTAACCGCGAGCCAGAGCCGCGACTGCGAAGGAGGAGCCTATCTCCGCGCCCGGGTTCTTCTGGCTCTGTGCCTGGCACTACCGCTAGCGGGCGCGGCCGTGGATGGCGCCAAAGTGCATTGGACCTCGGCCGGAGACGCCCACCGGCTCGCTGTCGTTTTCGTGCACGGCTGGACCTGCGATGAAACCTCCTGGCAGAACCAGGTGCCCGTGGTCTCGAAGGTTTACCGCGCGATCACGCTAGACCTGCCCGGCCACGGCAGGAGCGATCCGCCCGCGGACGGCCGCTTCACCCTCGACCTGTTTGCCCGCGCCATCGAGGCCGTACGCGAAGAGGCCAAGGCGGACCGCGTCGTGCTGGTGGGCCACAGCATGGGCGTTGGGGTGGTGCGCCACTACGCCCGCCTGTTCCCCGCCCGCACGGTGGCGCTGGTATTGGTGGACGGCGCCCTCCTGACCGAGGCCGAAGCCGCTAGCCGCGCCGGCTTCGCCCAGCGCATGGGGGGCCCCGACGGGCGAAGGTACCGCGAGCAGGTGATTCAGACCATGTTCTCCAGCGCCACCACCCCCGAAGAGAAGCGTCATATCCTCACCATGATGATGGCCGCGCCGGAAGCCACCGCCGTGGGGGCCATGCATGTCATGCTGGAGCCTGCCGCAACCGACGACTACGCGCTGCGAGTGCCGGCGCTGGGCATCTTCACCAACCCTGAAAGCGCCTACATGAGCCGCCTGTTTCCCCTGCTGGATTACCACCAGGTCTCCGGCTCCGGGCACTTCATCATGATGGACAAGCCCGAGGAATTCAACCGCCTGCTGCTGGAATTCCTGGAGAAACAGAAATAGGGTGGGACAGACGATCGTTTTTTGTCGTCTGTCAGCCTGTTACAGCCTGGTGAGGGCCTGACAGGGGATTTCGCAGTGGAGGCCCGGCAACCGCTCCCTTACGGTCGCGGCTCGGTTAGGGACACCGCGTGTTTGCAGTCACTTGCCGAGCCGCGACCGTAAGGGAGCGGTTGCCGGGAACCAACTCCCAAATCGGTAAAGCACCCGGCGTCACAGCCCTGGGCCACGCGGCTGCCCGTTCCGTGTTCAAATAGTGACTCTCTATGCCGTTTCGGGGTGTCGATTATTTTGGGGTGGACTCGCTTTTCAGCGATGAGGAACTGCTGGTACGGCAGACCGCGCGCCGGTTTGCCGAAGAGCGAATCGTGCCGCTGGTGCGCGATTGCTACCGCGAGGCGCGCTTCCCTTCCGAGCTGATCGGGGAATTTGCCGAGCTGGGTTTTCTGGGCGCAAATCTCGAGGGCTACGGCTGCGCCGGCATGAGCAACGTGGAATACGGCCTCATCATGCAGGAGATCGAGCGCGCCGATAGCGGGCTGCGCAGCTTCATCAGCGTGCAGGGCGCGCTGGTGATGTACCCGATCTGGCGATATGGCTCGGACCGGCAGAAGGACCACTGGCTGCCGCTGCTCCAAAGCGGGCGCGCGGTGGGTTGTTTCGGGCTCACCGAACCAGATTTCGGCTCTAATCCGGCCGGCATGCGTACCACCGCGCGGCGGGACGGCGGCGACTGGATCCTCAACGGCGAAAAGACCTGGATCACCAACGGCAGCGTGGCCGACGTCGCCGTGGTCTGGGCGCGGGCCGAAGAGGGAATTGTCGGCTTCCTGATCGAGCGCGGCACCGAAGGCTATTCCACTTCCGATATCCACGGCAAATGGTCCATGCGCGCGTCGGTGACTTCCAGCCTGTCGATGGCCGATTGCCGCGTGCCGGACAGCGCGCGCCTGGCCGGCGCCGGCGGGTTGAAGGCTCCACTTTCGTGCCTTTCGCAAGCCCGTTACGGCATCGGTTGGGGGGTGCTGGGCGCGGCCATGGATTGCTACGAAACCGCGCGCGAGTACACCATTTTGCGCAAGCAGTTCGACGGCCGCCCGATTGCCTCCCACCAGTTGGTGCAGGAAAAGCTGGCCTGGATGATCACGGAAATCACCAAGGGGCAGCTCCTGGCTGTGCAGGCCGGGCGTTTGAAGGATCGGGGCCGGGTGGAACCGGCGCAGATTTCCATGCTCAAACGCAATAACGTGGCGATGGCGCTCGAGTGCGCCCGGCTCAGCCGCGACTTGCTGGGCGCCAACGGCATCACCGACGAATACCCGGTGATGCGTCATCTTTGCAACCTGGAAACCGTCAAGACCTACGAAGGCACCGATCACATCCACGCCCTGATCATCGGCGAAAAAGTGACGGGGGTGGCGGCGTACCGGTGATGGGCGCGCGGGCTTCAGCCTAATCAGCCTGCGGCGCCCACAAGGTATTTTAGATAAACCAATGCTTTTATACGCACTCACAATCCTGGCGAGCGCCTTCCTGCTGTTTCAGGTCGAGCCGATTATCGCCAAGATCATTCTTCCCTGGTTCGGCGGCTCGGCGGCGGTCTGGACCGTCAGCCTGCTCTTCTTTCAGCTTGCCCTGCTGGGGGGTTATCTCTATGCCCACGCCAGCGTGCGCTACCTGAAGCCGCGCGTGCAAATCGCGCTTCACGTGGTGCTGCTTGCGGTGAGCCTGCTGGCGTTGCCCATCTATCCGCGAGAGGCGTGGAAGCCGGGGCCGGGCGACGACCCCACCTTTGGGATTCTGCGCCTCCTGACGGTTACCGTCGGGCTGACGTTTTTTCTGCTCTCCACCACCGCCCCGCTGGTGCAGGCCTGGTATGCCCGCCGCTTTCAGGGCGCCGTGCCGTATCGCTTGTATGCGCTGTCCAACGCCGGATCGATGCTCGCTCTGCTCACCTACCCGGTGCTGGTGGAACCGATGCTGACCACCCGGCAGCAGGCATCCATGTGGTCCTGGGCTTATGCCGGGTTCATGGCCGTGTGTATCGCGGCGGCTTTGCGTTCGGGCACCCGCGCCGCCGAACCGGCTTCGGCCTCGACAGACGCCGGCGCGGTGGTTCCCCGCCCCGGCTTGCGCCTCTACGCGCAATGGGTGGCGCTGCCCGCCTGCGCCTCGGTGCTGCTGCTGGCCATCACCAACCATCTTTCCCAAAACGTCGCTGCCATCCCCTTTCTCTGGGTCCTGCCCCTCAGCCTCTATCTGCTCTCGTTCATTCTGTGTTTTGAAAGCAGCGGGTGGTACCGACGCAATCCCTACCTGCAGCTTCTGGCTGTGGCCCTGGGCAGCATGGCCTACGCCATCGGCGCGGACCTGGGCGGGAACCTGAATATTAAGGTTCTGGTAACGCTGTTTTCGCTCGGCCTTTTTACCTGCTGCATGGTGTGCCACGGGGAGCTGGCGGAGATGAAACCGCACCCGCGCTACCTTACCCACTACTACCTCATGATCTCGGCCGGCGGCGCGCTAGGGGGCATCCTGGTCGGCCTGGTGGCGCCCCGGCTGCTCGACGGCTATTATGAGCTGCCGGTGGGTCTGGTCTTCAACGCCGTGCTGATCGTGATCGTGCTCAAGCTGGATTCGAACCTCGCCTGGTTTCGCAAATGGTGGCAGCCGGCGCCGCTGATTGCCGTGGCGCTCACGCTCGGGTTGGCGGTATTCGTCGGATTGCAGATCCACAACTCCCTGGTGGACGTCCGCCTGCGCGTGCGCAACTTCTACGGCGAGCTGACGGTGAAGGATAGCGGCCCGGCCACCGATCTCGATGCGGTCCGCAGCCTCACCCACGGCACCATCAATCATGGCGAACAGTACCTGAATCCGGCCCGGCGGCGCCTGCCGACCACGTATTACGGGAAAAACACCGGTATCGGCGTCACCATCCGGTCCAAAGGGAAGTCCAACGCCATCCGCGTGGGCGTGATCGGCCTGGGAACCGGCACCATCGCGTCCTATGCCCACCCCGGCGACTACTACCGCTACTACGAAATCAATCCGCTGGTATTGGGCATTGCGCACACCCAGTTCACCTTCCTGGCCGATTGCAAAGGGGAGGTGGAAGTGGCCATGGGCGATGCCCGCCTGTCGCTGGAACGGGAATCGCCGGAGAACTTCGATGTACTGGCGGTGGACGCCTTTTCGGGCGACGCGATTCCCGTTCACCTCCTGACCCGCCAGGCGATGGACCTGTATTTTCATCATCTTCGGCCCAATGGGATCCTGGCGGTCCATATTTCCAACCGCTATCTGGATCTGGAGCCGGTGCTCGCCGGGGAAACCAGCGCCACCGGCCGGGTGGCACGCGTGGTGGACACCGAAGACGACGATACCGAGGACGTTTTCGGCGCTACCTGGGTGCTGGTGACCATGCCCGCCGCGGGCTTCGACAGCGATATTCTGAAAAATTCCAGCGAAATTCGACCGGCTCGAACAGTGCGCCTCTGGACCGACGATTACAGTAACCTTTTCCGGATCTTGAAATAGCTGTACAATTAAAGGCGCCGCGTCCCCCCTCATTAAGAGAAAATGAGAGGCTGCAGTCCGCTTTCCACCGGGCTGTGTTATATCATCAAACTGGCTGAGGTCAACAATGGACGCCACGAAAACCCACCTAAATCGAATTGCAATCATCTTTTTGACGCTAGCGCTAGGGATCGCCTTACCCTGGAGCGCCCAGGCACAGACGTTGTCAGTGAGCGCTTCCGCGGTTACCTTACCGGCGGCCGGCGGATCGTCGGTGAACGTCACCAGCGGCGAAGATAACAGCAACCCCGCCGTTCACATCACTTTCACCGTGTCGTCAATTGCCTATTCCAATGGCGACCCTGCCTGGCTGTTGGTGAATGGTTCGTGCAGTGCTTCTCCCACTCAACTCACCACCCCCTACGCGATCTCGCTCAACGACGCCTGCCTCTCGGGCCAACTCCAGACCGGATCGCACACGGCCACCGTTACCCTGAAGGACGTCAACACCTCCACCGACACGGCGACGATTATGGTGACCTACGTGGCGGGCTCCGGAAACGGGGGCACGGGCACGCTCACAGCCTACAGCAGCAGTTGCGGGAGCGGCTGCGTCAGCGCGAGTGCCACTGTGGGCGGCTCCACCTCCGCCATCGTTACGTTGTCCACTACCAGCCAAACCAGCCTCAGCTACTCCACCAGCCCTAATCCAGCTTCATGGTTGACCGTGTCCAATTACACCGGCTCGGTGTCGTTCGCTTCGCCCGCGAGCCTGCAACTCAACTTCAACGCCGCAAGCTACTCCAGTGCGCAAACCCTTTTCAGCACGATCACGGTCTATTACAACGGCGGCGGTTCGTCGTTGCCAATTAGCGTGACATTTAACGTCGGCGGCGGCGGGACGGGAACACTCACCCTTTCGCAATCCACAGTTCCCTGGAGCTACGTCACCTCGGGCGCCCTGCCCGGTTACTCGCAGGTGTCCATCGAGAACTCCACGGCCTCTACCTATGGCCTGACCTTTGCCGCCTACCCGGTGGCGTTTCTGACCGCCAACGGGTACTCGTCCAACACCGCGGCCTCCGCCTTCCCGATTAGTGAAAATCCCATCACGTTGGCGCCCATCGGCTCGGCCATATCGGGGCTCGCCACCGGAACCTATGACGAATACGTTACTGTCACCGATAGCAACGGGCGCAGCGCACAGTTGACGGTACAACTGACGGTAAACGGCAGCGCTTCGAGTGGCGTCCTCTCCGTTTCACAAAACCCGATCGCGCTCAACGGCACTTACCTGGGAAGCGAGGTGACGACCCTTGTCTATGTCACCAGCACCGTGGCGGGAACGCTTCAAGCGTCGATCGGTACGGAAGGTCTGACGGTCGCCCCCACGTCTCAATCCATCACGGTCGGCACGCCGGTTGCGTTGACCATATACGGCATTCCGAGTTCGCTCCCGGCCACCACTTATAGCGGAAATCTTACCCTGGTGCTTGCCCCGACTTTGGGCACAACCAGCCAACTCACGGTCCCGGCTACCTTCACGATTTCGGGCAGCACCACCACCCCCACCAGCGGCGCCACCGTGGGGCCATCCACCTTTACGTACAACTACGAGAAGGGAACCAACACGATCGAGCCGCAGTCGCTGAGCATCCACGGCACCCCGGGTGGGTCGGATAACTACACGATTTCCGGTTGGAGCCAAAACTGGCTCCAAACCAGCTCTTCGTCGGGATCGGCGCCGGCGGTCGTAACGGTCGATGTGAGCCCCGGCTCCCTGCCGGTAGGCACCAGTTCCGCGTATTTCAACGTCACCACGACCATTGCCGGCTACACCAGCGTCGTGCAGGTAACGGTGAACGTCAATGTAACCACGAGCGGGGCCCCCGTGCTGAATGTGCAGACCACCGATGCCGGATCGATCAATCTCACCTATACGGGCGGTTCGGCGAACCCGGCGGCACAGGCCGTGTATTTATCCGCCAGCGACGGTTCGGCGCAGGCGTTTACGGCCACGCCGTCGGCCAGTTGGATTACCCTGAACCTCACCGCCGGCACCACCCCCGCCAGCCTCGCCGCGACGATCAATCCGTCCGGGCTGCCCAATGGAGTCAACAGCGGCTACATCACGTTTTCCGGAAGCTTCGGCACAACCACGGTTCCGGTGGAGGTCGACGTTAGCGGATCCTCCACGACCAGTACGGGCGTGCTGACGCTGAGCGCTTCGAACTTGACGTTCAACGCGGTTTACGGCGGTAACGCTCCCGCCAATCAGACGCTCAGCGTGAGCGCCAGTTCCACCATCACCTTTTCCGCGTCGGCATCGGGATCTTCCAGCGGTGTCAACTGGCTGAGCATCTCGCCATCCGGCAGCCTGTCCACCAGCCAGGCGCTCACGGTTTCGGTGAACCAATCGACTCTTGCTGTCGGGACCTACACCGGTTACATCTACCTGACCACTTCGAGCGGCACGCAAACCGTCACCGTGACCCTGAACGTCACCTCTACATCCACGCTGACCGCTTCGCCCACGCCGCTGACATTCAGCTACACCACGGGAGCAACGGCACCCACCGGCCAGACGGTTGTAGTTACCGCATCGGGTTCGACGCCCATCAGCTTCACCATCGCCGATAGCACGACCAGTGGCGGGAGCTGGCTGATCCTCACGACCACGGCGGGGAACAACATCGCCAGCGGCACCACGGAAACTACCGGCTTCTCGCTCGTTGTGAGCGTCAACCCCACCGGCCTGTCGGCCGGCACCTACAGCGGTACCATCACCCTGACGCCTACCAGCGGAACTGCGTTTTCCGTCCCGGTGACGTTGACGGTGACCAACGGGTCCACGGTTTCAGCCTCGCCGGCGTCGCTCAGCTTCAGTTACCAGGTTGGCGCCAACGCTCCGGGCGCGCAGTCCATTTCGACCACCGGCGCGGGCAATGCGGCACTGGCGTTTACCGCCAGCGCGTCCAGCACCGGCAGTTGGCTGGCGGTGACACCCACCTCCGGCAATACCCCGGCCAGCCTGTCGGTAACGGTTGCGCCCTCCAACCTGACGGCCGGCAGCTATAGCGGTACCATCACGGTGGCCGGCACCGGCTCGGCCGGCGGCAGCACCACGATCGCGGTCACTTTGACGGTGACGGCACCCTTGCCCACGATTACCGGGGTGCTGAACGCGGCCAGTTCCGCCAGCGGCAAGATCGCGCCGGGCGAAGTGGTCAGCATCTACGGGACGAACCTGGGGCCGGCGAACGCGCTGGGTACGACGCTCACGTCGGCGGGCAAGGTGTCGACTACGTTGGGCACGGTATCGGTGTCCTTCGGCGGCTACCCCGCTCCGCTTACCTATGCCGGCGCCACGCAGATCAATTGCGTAGTGCCTTATGAAGTGGCCCAACTGGTCAGCCCGTCCGTGATCGTGACCTACGCCGGCCAGAGCTCGAACGCCTATTCACCGGGCGCGGTGGCCGCCGCTCCGGGCATCTTCACCCAGAACGGCCAAGGGTCCGGACCGGGCGCCGTTCTCAACAGCAATGCTACGGTCAACGGCTCGGGCAACCCGGCCGCCAAAGGCAGCACGATCGTCATTTATATGACGGGTGAAGGCCAGACCCAACCCACCGGCGTGACCGGTTCGGTGACCGCGGTCAATACCTCGGGCAGCGGACCGCTGACCCCGCAACCGCTCTTACTGGTGGCCGTCACCATCGGCGGCCAGCCCGCCACGGTGAGCTTCTACGGCGAAGCCCCCGGCCTGGTGGCCGGAGTCATGCAAGTCAACGTCATCGTTCCGGCGGCCGCTTCGTCGGGAACCGACTCGCTGGTAGTTTCCGTCGGAGGGAACCCCAGCCAGAGCGGGGTTACGGTTTCGGTGCAGTAAGAAAATAGAAGCCGCCGGTGAACGCCATATCTGCGTTTACCGGTGTTCATCGGCGGCTGAGATTTGATTTTTCAAGACCTCGGAATTTGATTTTTCAAAAGCTGGCAGCCAGGTGGTTTACTTGCACGTTTTTGCTCTCCCGCGCGTCTGACTTTCTGTGAGCCCTTTTCGGCTATTGGTCGGATTAGTAGCGGTGTCGGCGCTGGGGGCCGATGCCAATCTGGACGCCCTTTTGAACCGCGTCGAAACCCGCTACAACCGCGCTCGCACGCTTCAAGTCCTTTTTAATGAACAATATCTGCGGCCCGGGGTGGGCCAGAAGATAGAAAGCGGGACGCTCGAGCTGCGCAAGCCCGGGCGCATGCGGTGGGATTACCGCAAACCGGCAGGCAAGCTGGCCGTCTCCGACGGGAAGTTCCTCTACCTTTACGACCCGGAACAGAATCAAGCCCAGCGTTTCAAGATGCAGGATACCGAAGACCTTCGCGCGCCGCTCGCCTTCCTGCTTGGTAAGCTGCACTTTCAAAAGGAGTTCAAGAACATTCAGGGGCGCCCGGAAGGAACCGGTACGTGCATTGCCGCCGAGCCCCGGAGCGACAATCTCCCCTACTCCGCGGTGGAATTCCTGGTCACGCCCGAGGGACGGATCCAAGAGGTGAAGGTGACCTCGTTCGACCGTTCGGTTCTGGACTACACGTTCACCGAGGAAAAAGTGGACCCTCCCCTCGCCGACAGCCTGTTCCGCTTTCAGCTTCCGCCAGGGGCGCAATTGACCGAGGGTGGACAGTAAGCCATGGCCGATTTTGTCCTCAAGTATGCCGATGACCGGGGCCAGATCCACCGTCAGGTGGTGGCGGGAGGTTCGGAAAAAGAGCTGCGCGACCGCTACACGCAGCAGGGTTTTCTGGTCTACTCCGTGCAGGCAAGATCGGGGGTTGCGGCCGCTACCGGCCGTCTCGGGTCGAAGAAGCTCAACATGGAGCGGTTCCTGATCTTCAATCAGCAGTTCGTCACCCTGATCCGGGCCGGGCTGCCGATTCTGAAAGGGTTGGATTTGCTGGCCGACCGGCTGACCGATGTCAAGCTGGGGCCGCACGTTCGCGCGGTCCGGGACGAGGTCAAAGGCGGCACGCTGCTGTCGGAAGCGTTTCGCGCACAGGGGATCTTCCCCAAAATCTACGTTTCTTCGGTCATGGCCGGCGAAAAAAGCGGCAGCCTGACCGAGGTACTGGATCGTTACATCGCCTACCAGAAGCTGGCTCTGGCGGTCCGTAAGAAAGTCATCGTCTCGCTGCTTTATCCCTGCGTTTTGTTGGTGTTGACGATCGGGCTGATGGTATTTCTGGTGACTTACGTGGTGCCCACCTTCGCCACCCTTTACAGCACCATGCAGGCGCAGTTGCCGGAGATGACGGTAATTCTGATCGCCATCGGCACCACCGCGCGCAAGTACATTCTGGAGTTCGCCGGGGGCCTGGTGGTGGCGATCGCGGGCTTTCGCTGGTGGTCGCGGCGTCCGGGCGCGCGCGAGCGCCTGGACCGGGTCAAGATGAAGATGCCGATATTCGGGGATATCTGGCTGAAGTACCAGGTGGCGCAGCTCGCCCGCATTCTCAGCACCCTGCTTTCGGGCGGCATCCCGCTGGTGCAGGGGATGGAGACGGCGGCCGATTCGATGTCGTCTCCGCTGCTGCAGCGGTCGGTGGAGGCCGCCGGCAAGAGCGTGCGCGAAGGCCAGCCGCTGTCGGCTTCACTGCAGGCTTCGAAGTTTTTCCCGGCCCTCTCCATCGATATGATCGAGGTGGGTGAATCCACCGGGGCTCTGCCGGCCATGCTCAGCAGCGTGGCCGAATTCTTCGAGGAAGACGTAAATACCCGCATGACGGCGACGCTCTCGCTGATCGAGCCCGCCATTATGCTGGTCATGGGATCTTTTGTGGCATTCGTGTTGGTGGCGCTGTATCTGCCGATCTTTTCTTTGGCGGACAGCATTCGCTGAGGGGCTATGGCGGCACTGGATAAAATTCGGCTGGTGGATACGACGGCGGAAGCCAACCAGGCGCGCGCCGCCGCGGCCCGCTACCGCTGCGAGTTCATCGATCTCCGCGAGACCGCCATCGACCACGACCTGTTCCGCACCATCCCGGTCGATCTGATGTTCCGCTACAACTTCGTCCCCATCGCGGTGCACGACGGGACGCTCGAAATCGCCCTTTCCAATCCGCAGAGCCTGGCGCAGATCGACGAGCTGACGCTGCTGCTCGGCCGCAAGCTGCGGATCAAGGTCGCCACGCTTTCGCAGATCGCCGAGCTGCTCAAGAAAACCGAGCAGTCGCAGCGCGTGCTGGAGGAAGTCACGGAAGGCTTCACCCTGGACGTGGTGGTGGAGGACGGCGACCAGGACGAAACCCTTTCGATCGATAAGCTTACCGCCGTCGACAACGATATCGCGCCGGTCATCAAGCTGGTCGACACCACGATTTTCAACGCTCTCGAACGCCGCGCCAGCGACATTCACATCGAATCGCGCGACCAGGAAGTGGCCATCAAGTACCGCATCGACGGGGTGCTGCACTACGCCATGCCGCCGATCGCCAAGGATTGGCAGTCGACCATCATTTCGCGCATCAAGGTGATGAGCGAGCTCGATATCGCCGAACGGCGGGTGCCCCAGGACGGCCGCTTCCGGGTGCGCTACAAGAACCGGCTGATCGATTTCCGCGTGTCCATCATGCCGACCATCCACGGCGAAGACGCGGTGCTGCGCGTGCTCGACAAGGAATCCATGAGCGAGAAATTCTCCAATCTCTCGCTCGACGTGGTGGGCTTCGCCGAGAGCGACCTGGTAAAGTTTCGCCGCTACATCACCGAGCCGTACGGGATGGTGCTGGTGACCGGCCCGACCGGCTCGGGCAAGACCACCACGCTGTACGCCGCCCTGAGCGAGATCAAGAACGACGAAGACAAGATCATCACCATCGAAGATCCGGTGGAATACCAGATCAAGGGGATCACCCAGATCCCGGTGAACGAAAAGAAAGGGCTGACCTTCGCGCGCGGGCTGCGCTCGATCCTGCGGCACGATCCCGACAAGATCATGGTGGGCGAAATCCGCGACCAGGAAACCGCTCAAATTGCCATCAATTCGGCTCTCACCGGCCACCTGGTCTTCACCACCGTACACGCCAACAACGTGCTCGACGTGTTGGGGCGCTTCCTGAACATGGGCGTGGAAGCTTATAATTTCGTCTCCGCCCTGAATTGCATCCTGGCGCAGCGGCTGGTGCGGGTGGTGTGCGAAAGCTGCAAACGGCCGGTGCGCTATCCCGACGCCATGCTGTACGAAAGCGGCCTGCACCCGGAGCAATGGCGCGACTTCCGCTTCACCGAGGGGGCAGGCTGCTTCGAGTGCGGGGGCACCGGTTTCCGCGGCCGCTCCGCCATCCACGAGCTGCTGGATTTGAACGACCGCATTCGCGAGATGATCCTGGACCGCCGGCCGACGTCGGAGATCAAGCGCGCCGCGCGGGAAGACGGCATGACGTTTTTGAGGGAATCGGCGGTGGCCAAGATGCGGGCCGGGGTCACCTGCCTGCGCGAGATCAACAAGGTGACGTTCATCGAGGGGTAAGGACCAGGGAGAATGCTCGAGAGGCTGAAATCGTGGATCAGCGATCCGCCGCCGGCGATGGCGTTTGAAATCTCCGAAGCCGGGATTGCCGCCGCGCGCATCGGTTCGCGCGCCGAGCTGGATTTCGCCCCGCTGCCGGCGGGCACCCTGTCGGTATCGCCGGTGAACGACAACGTGATCGAGCCCGACCGGTTCGCCGAGGCGGTGAGGGCGCTGGCCGGCCGCGGGTCGGGGCGCAAAAGGCGCGACGTGGCCCTGATTTTGCCCGACTTCAGCACCCGCATCGCGGTGCTGGATTTCGATTCGTTTCCGGCCAAGGCAGAAGAGCAGGCGGCGCTGGTCCGTTTTCGCATGAAACGCAGCGTGCCGTTCGACGTGGAAGCGGCCGCCATCGCTTACTGGGCGCAGAACGCGGGCGGCCACGCCAAAGGCAAGAAGTTGGAGGTGGTGGTGGCGGTGGCGCCACTGGAAATCATCGCTCCCTTTGAAGCCCCGTTTCGGGCCGCCGGCCTGCTGCCGGGGCTGGTTACGCCTTCGGCCATCGCCGCGCTGGAAATCATGCCGGAAGCCGGGCTGAGCGTGACCGCCAAGCTCTCCGGCCGCTTCTTGACCGTGCTGGTGCGGGATCGCGCCATCCTCAAGCTGGTGCGCTGCCTGGAAGTGCCCTCTCAAAGCCTGGAAGATATCGCCGCCGTGCTGCTGCCCACCATCGTCTACACCGAAGACAATCTGGGCGGGCGGGCCGAAAAACTGCTGCTGTGCGGGCTCGGTCCCAATTCGAGCGAAGCGGCCAGAATCCTGGGTGAAGAAGCCGGCATAGAGGCCGAAGCGCTCCATTCGCCGCTGGGCGCGCCCACCGAAACCAATGCCGGCCTGCTGGGCTACCTGCGGTCGATCGCGAGGAACAATTGAGGGGGCGGATCTCAGTAGGACAGGCCTCCCGGCCTGTCGGCCGCGTGGAGGAATTGACAGGCCGGGAGGCCTGTCCCACATCCCGATGAAGATCCCCATCAATCTCGCCAGCCAGCCGTTCCGCCGCGACCGGGCCCTGTTTCTGGCCTCGCTGGGGGTGTCGCTGCTGCTGGTGGCGACGCTCGGCGCCCTGACATACCTGGCGCGGGCCGACCGCAGCGAGCGCGCCGAGCTGAGCCGAGAGGTGGATCGCCTGCGCGCGCAGGTGAGCACCGCCTCGGCCGACGAGAGCCGCCTCGAAAGCGTACTCCGCCAGCCGGCCAACGCCCAGGTGGTCGAGCGCAGCATCTTCCTGAACGACCTGATTTATCACAAGTCCATCAGTTGGAGCCGTTTGTTCAGCGACCTAGAACAGACGGTTCCGGGCAGCGTACAGGTGCTCTCGCTCCATCCGACGGTGGACAACGAAAACCAGGTCACGCTGGACATGACCGTGGGAGCGCAGTCTCCGCTGGCGCTGATCGAGCTGCTCAAGGCGCTGGAAGAATCCGCGCGCTTCGGCAAAGTCTACAACCACTCGATGCTGCCGCCGACCCAGGCCGAGCCGCTCAACCGCTGCCGCATCACGGTGAATTATGCCCAGAAGCTTTAAGCTGCCCAGCCTGGGGCTGAACTGGAGGGACCCGCGCTTCGCCATGCGCGTGGCGATCGGCGCCCTGTTGGCCGCCAACCTGTGGGCCGCGGTGGACGCTTTCCGGCCTTTCGGCGGATCGGTGGAAGACCTGGAGCGGCAGCGCGCCGAGCTGAGCCGGCAGCAGGCGGCCCTGGACGCCCGCGTGGCGCTGGCCCGGAAACTGACCGAGAAAACCCAGTTCGCCCGCCAGGAGGGCGACCGGTTTATCGAAAGATATTTCGTCGATGCGCGCACCTCGGCGTCCGACATTACCGAAGCTCTGTATCGGGCGGCTACCGATGCCGGCGTGCAAAGTCTTCCCACCAGCTACGATCTACAGTCGCTGGAGGGGTCGGATTCGCTGCAGATGCTAACGGTCACGGCGGGTTACGACGGCAATTACCAAAGCCTCACCAAGCTCATCAACCTGCTCGACAAATCGCGCCAGCTTTTCATTATCGAGAGCATGCAGACGGCCGCGCCGCAGCAGGGGCAGAAGCTCAGCATCCAGTTGAAGATCGACGCGTTCATCCGGGGAGCCACGGCGGAGGGAACGCTGTGAAACTGGGGGTCGAAAACAAGAAGAGCGTTTGGGCGCTGGGTATGCTGACGCTGGGCTTGGGCTACGCCTTCTACGACAACGTGATCGATACCGGGCCGTCCTCTTCCCCGGCCACGCGCACGCCGCCGCCGGCTGCCGCTGCGCTGGCAACGCCGGCGGTTCCAGCCGAGGATGCCACACCCGCGCCGTCGCGCGGCAATCGCAACCGTTCGGGCGAGTTCCATCCCATCGTACATGCCAAGCGGCCCGAGGACCGCATGGATACCGCCAGTGCGGACCCCACTTTGCATCTCGAGCTGCTGGCCAAGCTCCAAGGCGTCCCAGCCGCCGGCGACGGGCGCAACCTGTTTGCGATCGGCGCGGTGGTGACGAAGCCTACGGGACCCGAGCCCAAGGTCACTCTGGCGCACCATGTTATTATCGGTCCGCCACAACCCCCGCCTCCTCCGGGGGACCCTCCTCCCCCGCCGCTGCCACCCATCAATTTCAAGTATTATGGCTTCTCCACGGTGCGCAAAGACGGGCGGAAGGCTGCGTTCTTTCTTGAAAACGACATCATTCTGATCAAGTCCGAAGGCGAGATGGTGGCCGGCAGCTACAAGCTGGTCCGCATCGACCGGGCCACCGCCGTGGTGGAAGATACCAAGTCCAAGCGCCAGCAGACGGTTGTGCTGGCCGAGGAGGCGCAGCAAGGCTGATGATGGAGCGCAATTCCGGTACCACACCGGCGCAGGTGCAGGCACTCTGGCCGGCAGGCGGCCCGGCTGGCGCCCGGCTGGACCGGGCCCAGGGGGCACCCCCAATCGGTCCGCAGGCTGCCAACCTGCCTCACACGGACACGAGACCACCCCGTCGCCGCAGGAGAGGGGAAGAAGGCGGCTACGCGCTGCTGTTTGTGCTGCTGACGGCGGCGGTGATCGCCATCTCGCTCTACAAGCAGTTGCCGCGGGTGGCGTTCGACACCCAGCGGCAGAAGGAGCAGATGCTGATCGAGCGCGGGGAGCAGTACAAACGGGCCATCCAGATCTTCCTTCGCGCCAGCAACAATGCGCGCTGGCCCGCGACCCTGGACGAGCTCGAAGACTTCAACGGCAAGCGCTTCCTGCGGCACCGCTACAAGGACCCGCTGACGGGGAAGGACGAATGGCGGCTGGTGCATATCGCCAACGGTGTGCTCACCGATTCGATTCTGAACAAGCCCAAGCAGCCGACCGACCAGACGAATGCTACCGACCAGTCGCAATACCTGACCGAACTGGCGAGCATCGGCAGCCAGGCCAACCAGGACAACGGGCAGCAGCAGAGCATCAGTGCGGCCACGCGCCGGCGGGTCAGCGAGGGCGGCGTGCAGCTTGGTCCCGACGGACAGCCGCTTCCAGCGGCGGGGATGCAGCCGGGCGCTCCCGGAGATCCGAACGCTCCCGGGGCGAATCCCACGGCCAGCGGCGCGCCATTTCCTCCAGGCATGCCGGGCGGCGTGCCTGGTATGCCGGGCGTACCGGGCCTGCCGGGCGGCCAAAGCTCATTCGGCACGGGCTCGGCTTCCAACCAGAGCGGGACGTCGTCGGGCAGTTCATCCGGTTCGAACGGCAGCTCCGGCTCGGGTTACATGAGCGCGCTGCCCAGCATGGGCTCCAGCGCTTCGTCCTCCACCAGCGGCAGCGGCAACGGAGCACCGGTGAATTCGCAGGTTGGCGGGGTATCGCCCTACTCCACGGCGGCCGGCGCGAACGGCAGCGCGCCGGGCTATGGCCAACCGGGGACGAACATCACGCCGCAAGCGCAATCGGCGGCGGCCGGGCTGATCGGCGCCCTGTTGACGCAACCGCGGCCGGGCGGCCTGTCGGGCCTGCCGCAGCAATCGCAGGGGCAGGTGATCGGCGGCGGCATCGCCGGCGTGGCCAGCAAGGGCAAGGGCAAAAGCATCATGGTGTACGCGGACCACTCCGATTACTCGGAGTGGGAATTCAATTGGGATCCCACCAAGTGGGCGCCGCCGCCCAATCCCAACCAGAGCACGGTGGGCACGCCGATCTCACAAGTGGCTTCGACCGCCGGATCGGGAGCCGCGGCCAACGGGACAAGCGCCAACGGATTCTCGGCCAACGCGGCCATGCCCAACGGATCGGCATTCGGTGCAGCCAACGGGACGGGGACCAGTGGCAGCTTCGGGAATAGCAGCTCTGGGAATAGCGGCTTTGGGAGCGGCGGCTCTTTCGGCAGTGGCACGACGGGGAATGGCACGACGGCGGGCGGCGCCACGCCCGGCGCCACCGGATCTCAACCCTCAATGGGCGGTTTCGGCGCCGGCGGTCTGCCGCCAAGTCTCCGTCCCGGCGCTCCGTAACGGCGCTGCGGTTGAGGCCGATCTACGGGCCTGTCAGGAAATAACCATGCTAATTCCGGCGTGGCGCGGCCACTTTTGGCTGCAGCGCCGCGATTCGTTTCGGCGCTTCCTCGCCAGTTTGGCACGTTCGACGAACGGCGATCTTGCGCGGGCCGAGCGGGTTACCGAAAGCCGGGTTCTCACTCTGATCGAGGAAGCGCCGAGACGAATCTCGGCGCTGCAGGCGGAGCGCCTGCGCCACGAAACCGCCCCGCCACTTGCGCCACGTCGGGCTACAGAAATTGGCATGGTTATTTCATGACGATCCCCTAAGCGGGCGGATCGCGGGCCTGCGCTGCGGGCCGTGACGAAATCACTATGCCGTTCAGGCTCGGCGCACGCGCGCGTGCCGGCTCGCCTACGAAGCGATGGGATGGGGATTCGATTAGTCTTGTTAGGGCGGTGCTGATAGAATTGCACGAAGGAATTGTCACCGCGGCTATGAAGACCATCCTGTTTGTTCACGGCACAGGCGTCCGGCGGGCGAGTTTTTTTGCGACGTTTGCCATCATTCAGGACGCCTGCCGGCTTTACGATGTCCCCTGCGCGGTGGCTCCGTGTCTCTGGGGCGACGAGCTGGGAGCCGCGGACCCGGTGCTGTCGCTTCCCCATACGGCGGCGCAAACGGCCGCAAGACCGGCACAGTGGACCGCCGATCAGGAGTTCGCGCGGTGGGAACTGCTGTACAAAGATCCGCTGTTCGAATTGCGGCTGCTCAAGCAGCGGCCCGGCGATGGGCCGATTCCTTCCGGAATTCCCCGTCCCGACCGGGAGTTGTGGAAGCGGATCCGGGATTATCGGCCTTCGAGCGCTTTGCTAGAGTTACTGGCCGCCTGGCGGCTGGAAGGCTACTGGGAGAGCGCGCGGGAACGGGTGGTGGTGGACGATCCCACGGGCGCGGTGCTCGATTCCTCGCCGGACGAGATCGGCGAACCCGGCCAGGCGGTGGCACGGGCCATGGTGGCCAGCATGTTGCAAAGCGCGATTGAGGACGGCGGTTCGCTGCCGGACGGAAGGCACCGCGACCGGATGGTCGACCTGCTGATCGGCGAATGGGGCGCACGAGTGGCCGGCATCGGCACGTTTCTGATGGGATTCTTCGGCGACGCGGTTGCCACCATATCCACACCCATTGTCCGTTGGAAGCGGAACCAGATCAGCATGGCCGCCGCTCCGGCGGCCGGGGACATCCTGCTCTACCAGGCGCGCGGGGAAAAGATTCGCCAGTATATCCGGCGCTGCGCGGAGAGCCTGGACACGGACGTGGTGCTGCTGGCGCACAGCCTGGGAGGAATCGCCTGCGTGGATCTGCTGGCCATGGAGGAGGTGCGCTCGGTGCGGCAGTTGATCACGGTCGGGTCGCAGGCGCCGCTGCTGCACGAGATCGGCGCGCTGCGCGGCCTGGAGCCGAAGACCAAGGCCCTGCCGGCGCATTTTCCGGACTGGCTCAATATCTACGATCCATACGATTTTCTGAGTTACCTGGCGGCGCGGGTGTTCGCAAGTCCGAAGGTGAAAGACCAACGGGTGGACTCCGGGCAGCCGTTTCCGCATTCTCACAGCGCGTATTGGGCAAATCGAGACACATGGCAAGCGATCCGAGCGTTCATTCAATAGAGTGGCGGTCCGATCCCGCCCAGACGCACGTGGTGTCGGTGGGGATCAGCCGGTATGACATCGGAGGGAACTTCACCTTGCCGCGGGCGGCGGAGCACGCGCTGCAGTTCGCGGAATGGGCGCGGTTCTCGGGCGGTGTCAAGCCGGAAAACATCCATCTGTTCCTGAGCGATGGCAATCCGGGGGCGTTCGACGACCGGCTGAAGAAAGCGCGGATCGACCGGAGGCCGGCGACCTCCCAGGAGATCAACGGCTTCATAGACAAGCAGCTCAAGAACTACTCGGGCGACCTGCTGTACCTGTTCTGGTCGGGCCACGGGAGTATCTCGGAGAACCGCGACCGCATCCTGTTTTTCGAAGATCTGACGGCCGATTTCGAGCGGGCTCTCGATTTGAACCACCTGCTGGTCCGGCTGCGCAGCGAACCTCACGGAAAGTTCCGGCTGCAACTGGCCTATGTGGACGCCTGCGCGAACCGGTTCGAAGAACTGCGATTCAAAATATCGGCCGGGAAGGACCTGCCGGGAGTGGGCAAGCTGGTTACCAGCGTGCGGCAGGTATTCTTTCTGGCCGCGGATTCGGGGCGGGAAGCGATGGCGGGGGAATTTTCCGGTGCGGTGTTGGGGGCGCTGAAAGACGAGCGGGAGCGAGGCAGGCTGTGGCCGCCGGATCCGGACGCGGTACGCGAGGCGGTGCGTCCCATCTTCGAGCAAATGCATCAACGTCCGGTGCAGATCGCATGGAGCACGAAGGCGGGCGACGAATACGGGGAAGAAGTGTCCGGCGACCTGCCGGCTTCCGACTATGTGAACGGGGTGGCGCGGGCGGCGGGATATCCGGTGCGCTTCCTGCGGCGGCTGGTGGCGCTGGCGCCGGCGTTCACGGCCCAAGGCTCCGGCGGCAAACGGGACGATCTCTACCGGCAACTTTCCCAGCAACCGGCGGAACCGGACCGGGCCGGCCGCCTGACGCCCGAGGTGGACCTGCTGCGGCTGATCGCGCGCGCGTTCGAATCGAGACGAACCGACGTGCTGGAAGGAGCGATCGACGACGTCGCATTTACGGCGGAACTGGGCCGGTTATCCCTATTGCGGGAGGCGCGCGTGCGGCTGACGGCACTGGCCACAACCATGGCGGAATTGAAGAAAGACTATCTGGCCACGGTGATCCCCCTGGCCGCGGCGCCGCAGCGGCTGAGCGCCGCGACGGTGGACGCGATGCTGGATGAGCTGACGCAAATCCATTCCGACGACACCTTCGGGTTCCTGTGGCAATTTCTGCTGCGAGTGGCCGCGCGCCACCCCGCCGCCGGGGCCGGGATCGAGCAATTTGTCGGGCAGAACTCGAACCAGGTGGTGGTGCGCTCAATACGCGAAGATCTCCAGCGGGAGCAGCGCTTCCTGCTCAGTATTACGATTGAACCGGAATTCGGAGAGCACCCGCTCCCGAGGGGCGTCGAGGCGAGGCTGCTGCTGGCCGGGACGCTGACGGTGGTACACGCGTTCCCGGCGAAGAAAGTGGAGGACTGGAGCGGGGCGGAGCAGGCGGCCGGGGAAGTGGTTCTGGCGGCGCGCAAGGTCGTGATCGATCAATACCGGAAAGGGGAGGACGCGCTGGATATCGAGTTCCTGTTGCCGGAGGGGTCTTTCTCCCGGGCGCCGGACCAGTTCGGGCTGGCGCTGCGGGCCAAGCGGGCAACCCTGGGCCGGCTGCATTCGGTGATCGTGCGCTGGCGCGCGCGGCTGCTGGAGCCCTCGACGACGGAACTGGCTCCATGGTGGGCGGCGGCGCAACGCATCGACCGGAAGGCATCGGGCACGGTGGAATGGCTGGACGCGCTGCGCCCGGACGACGCCGACCGCGTGTGTACGACGTGCCGCGGGCTGCTGGCATTGGGATTCCTGCCGGAGGACGAAATCGAGGAACTGATCGGGGCGGGTTTTCCGTTTATCGCATGGCTGCGGAGTCCACCGGCGGATGGCTGGGCCGCATTCAAAAAGCGTTTTGAAGTTTGGGCCGGCGGGGACGCGTTCGAGCTGTTGCCCCGCAGACTGCGCGCGATTCGGCAGGCTCCCACCGACCTGGGCGCCAGCCTGACCATGTTTTGGGACGATCCCGAATATGCCCGGCACTGGATGCCGTTACAGGAACCGAAAGTATGACGGAAGAGTCATGGAGAATTTTTCAGGGCACCGGGGAGCCGCACAACGGCCTCACCAACCTGCCGCCGCCGCCGCCGTGGCGCCGTTCGAGCGAGCAGGCCAGTCCGATTCTGCCCGACAAGCCGCAGGCTTATCTGGAGGCTGAGAGAGACCGGGGAAGGCCGCTGCAGCTCAAGATGGACGTGCGGCGGGCGATCAATTCGGCGCTGACGCTACGGCGGCCGCTGCTGGTCACCGGGAAACCGGGAGTGGGGAAATCGTCGCTGGCCTCGGCGGTGGCTTACGAGTTGCGAATGGGGCCGGTGCTGCAGTGGTCCATCACGTCGCGCAGCACGGTGAAGAGCGGCTTGTACGAATACGACGCGGTGGGGAGGCTGCACGCGGGCGAGGGCGCGCACATCGGAGATTTTCTGCGGCTGGGGCCGCTCGGCAGCGCCCTGTACCCGACCACCTGGCCGCGGGTTCTGCTGATCGACGAAATCGACAAGGGCGACATCGACCTGCCGAACGATCTGCTGAACGTGCTGGAGGACGGGCATTTCGAGATCCCCGAGCTGGCTCGCGCGATGGAGCCGGTAATCGAGGTCAAGCTGCACGAATCGGGCGAAAGAGTGCCAATCTCGGGCGGCCGGGTGGTATCGCGGCAGTTTCCCTTTATCGCCATGACAAGCAATGGCGAGCGCGAGTTTCCGCCTCCCTTCTTGCGGAGGTGCATCCGGATGACGATTCCACAACCGGACGATGAGGAACTGGTGAGCATTGTGGATTCGCACCTGAAGCAGTATCTGAGCGCCGAGGTGCGCGATGAAATGCGGCAGCTTGTAACGCGCTTCGTAACGGCGCGGCAGACCCAGGAACTGGCCACGGACCAGTTGTTGAACGCGGTCTTCGTGGTGCTGGGTAATGGGCGATTCGGGCGGGAAGACGGGGAACGCCAGGCAGTCCTCGATCTGCTGCTGAAGCAACTGACGACGGCGCAGGCAACGTGATCCGCGCAATCATCTCCGCGATCCGGGCGGCGCTCGGCAAAATGGGGCGCGGCGAAAGCGCCCCTGCCGCTGGCGGTGAAACGGCTCGCGAGAGCCCCGACGCGGACCGGGCATTCATCGCCGCGGTGCGGGCGGCGTTCGATACCGACGAGTACGGAATACTGGACGCGTTGTGGCTGGCGCGCTCGATGCCGGTGGCGGCGCCGGAGACGGCCGCGACAGCGGTTCTGCCACCGCCTGCCGCCGCGAGTCCGCCGGTGAAACCAGCTCTTGCCCAGAAAAGCGCGGCGCCGGCCGGAGAGGTTCCCAAGGCGGCCCGGCCCGCGGAGGCATGGAAAGCCGCGGGATCGCTATACGCCGGTGCGCCCGAAGCGAGTGCGGACGAGCCATTTGTTCCGGTGCGGCCGGTGCGCATTCCCGCCGGAGCCGCCCTGCCGCAGGGATTGGAGATGGTGCGGGGCTTCCGCCCGCTGCCGCGCCGCGCGGCGAGCCGAATTGCGATGGAACTGGATGAAGAGGCCACGGCCGAAGCCACCGCCCAGCACCGGATGAAGGTAGTGCCGGTGATGCGGCCCCAGCAGGAGCGATGGTTCGAGGCGGCCCTGGTGGTGGAGCAGACGCCCTCGATGGAAATCTGGTCCCAGGCGGCGATTGAAATCGAGCGCATGCTGCAGTACACGGGGTCGTTTCGCGACGTGCGCACGTATTGGCTGCACATGCAGCCGAGGGCGCGGCTGGTGCAGGAATCCGGGGCGGAATCGAGCCTGGAATCGCTGCGCGACCCGCAGGCGCGGCGGATTGTGTTCCTGTTCAGCGCGGGCACTTCCGAGAGCTGGGCGGACGGGTCGCTGGGCCGCGCATTGAACCTCTGGGCGCCGTCGATTCCGGTGGTGCTGGTGCATGCCCTTCCGCAACGTCTGTGGAAGAGCACGAATCTGGGCGAGCCGGCGGTCCTGGTCGGCAACCCGACACCGGGCGGAGCGAACGCGCAGTTGCGGCGCCAGCGTGCCTGGTGGGCGCGGCGCCGGGCGATCTATGGCGAGCGCTCGGTGCTGCCGGTATTCTCACTGGAACGGGCTTCGGTCGAGCAGTGGGCGCAGATGCTGGTTTCGCGGAGGAAGACCAGCGCGCCGGCGTTTTTGGTGCGGACTACACCGGCCCCGCCGCTGCCGGACGCGATGGCGGGGCCCGCGCCGAGCGCGCGCGAGCGGGTCGGCCAGTTTGGCGGAACGGCATCGCCGGAGGCGTTTCGCCTGGCGGTACACCTGGCGGCGGGGCCCTTCACGCTCGCCGTGGTCCAACTGGTTCAAAGTGCGCTGTTGGGGAAGGCCGCGCTGCAATCCCAGGTGGCTGAGGTGATGTTGAGCGGGCTGGCCGAACGCGTCACGCCGGTGGGCGCGCGGGTTCCTCCAGACCAGGTTGTCTTCCGCTTTGACGCCGCGGCGCAGGCGATCCTTCTGGAATCGCTGCGCGACGACGATGCCCGCGAATTGGCGGGGTTAATGCAAACCTATATCGCCGAGCAGCTCGGCAGGCCGGACGACCTGGTGGTTCGCCTGCCGGACCCGGAAGGCAAAGAGCGGGTGCCCGCCTCGGCCGAGCCGTTCGCGCGTCTCAAGGAAAATCTGCTGAACCGGCTTAAGCTGACATCGCAGCCGGTGTCCGTGATCGTTCCTCGGACGATGGCCGGCGGCGCGGCGAGCACGAGGCCCGTGTGGCCTATCCAGGCGCCTCTTGCGGGCGTGGGCATTCTGTGGGTGGACGACCATCCGGAGAACAACGTACGCGAGACGGCCGAACTGGAGCGCATGGGAGCCGTGGTGACGGCCAGCGTCAGCACCGAGGAGGGCATGGCAGCGTTGCGCGAAGGCGCTTACCAGGTGGTCCTGACGGACATGGTGCGCGGCAGGGAACCGGAAGCGGGCCTGGATTTTCTGCGGAGGCTGGGGCGGGACCGGGTAACTACGCCGGTGATCGTTTACGCGGCACGGTGGGCTAGCGATCCGGGTGCGGAAACAAGGGCTAAGAATGCGGGCGCTTTAGGATGTACCAACCAGCCGGACAGACTGCAGGAGCTGATTTTTCAGGCAACCGGCCGCGATTGGACCGGGCGCTACCTCGACCTGATGGCACAAATCGGGTTCGACGATACCGACTCGCTGGCGGTGATCCGGATCTCGCCGGAAGTGGTCGCCGGGGCATTGGCCGAGCGGGCGCGGGATAACCGGGAGTTGTACCGGGTGTTGACGACGGCGGTGGATGCGATTACCGGGTGCGACTACGTACAAGTGTTTCTCGGCATGACGGCGCTGGACCTGGCGGCGGATCATATCGGGAAAGGAAAGGAGGGGTATCCCCGACCGGATCCGGGTGGCGTGATCGGGCGGGCGCACAGCGAGGGCAGAACCCGCTCGGTGCCGAACGTCCTTCAATCCGAAGAATACATCCGGGCGGAGAAGTCTACGATGTCCGAGTTGGCCATCCCGATACTGGGCGAAGGCAAGCGGGCGGTGGGGGTTCTCAATCTGGAGAGCCCGGAGACGAACGCATTCACGACGGAACAGGTTCGGTGGCTGGAAGCGCTGGTGGCGGCTTATCCGTTCCCGAGGCTGATCGCGCGTATATTTATGATCCATGCGGAGCGGGACAGGGATCGGGCGCGACAACTGGCGCGCGCGTGCGAAGTCGCCGGCGTGGAAATAGCGCTGGAGGGCAGCGGCCTCGCCGCATTCGAGAACGCCAACTGTTATGTCGTGCTGCTTTCGCCGGAGGCCGAATCATCCAGGCTGCTCCACTCAGGGCTCGCATGGGCGCTGGACAGAAGCGCCTCTTCCTCCGGGAAGGTCCAGGTGATTCCCGTGCTGCTCGACCGTTGCGAGATCCCGCCGATGCTTCGGCCATTCCAGCTCATCGACCTGAGCGCAGGCATCGCGAAGGGCGACGATCGGCTCTTGGAAGCGATTCAGGAGCGGCGATTCGATCCGCCGTGGCGCGCTCGCGGGGCGGAGGAGAAAGACGCGTCACAAGCCGCGAGACAGCAGGCCGAAGCGGCCGCCGCGCGCGGGCGGGAAGCCTTCGCCGGCGAGGAATATGCGAAGGCGATCGCGGCGTTCGACGAGGCTATCAGCCTGGCGCCGCGGGCAGGTTATTACCGCGAACGGGGACTTTCGAATTGGTACTGGCATCGCTACGGCGAGGCCATTGTGGATTACAACGAGGCGCTGAAAATGGATCCCGCTCTGGGAGAGGCGGTGTGGTTCGGACGAGGGCAGGTACTGGCGGAGGCAGGCCGGTACGAGGAAGCCATTGCGGACCTGGAACGGGTGCTCGCGAACCGCCCGGAAAGCGAGAGCGCGGGCTACTTGTACCGCGCCAAAGGAGTGGCTCGCGCGGGCCTCGGGCAGGCTGCCGAAGCCCAGCGGGATTTTGACCGCTCCATGTCGCTGGCTCCCGAAAATGCGTGGCTGTATTATAGTCTGGCCAAATTCCAGGAGGCGGCGGGCGATTGGGATCGGGCATTCGCCAATTACGCTTTGTCGTTGTATAAACGAATTCCGAAACTGAACCGGCGGAAGCTTGTGGATGCCGTGGCGAGCGTCGAAGGCGTCACGGGTAAGCTCGCTATCGACCCGGAGGCGGTGGCGCGGCAACTGGACGGGCCGGAGAAGGCGATCCTGGAACGGGCAAGGTCGGCGATGCGAGCGGGCGAGTACGGGCTGGCCCTGTTGGCGGCCGAAGTGCTGCGGTCGTCCGCGGCCGAGGGGCCGGAAACGGGGCTGATGCGCTGCGTGTGCCACCGGAGACTCGGGAACTTCGACATGGCAAATACGGAGGTGGAGCGGCTGTTCGAGATGTCCGCTCCTCCGCCGGGGGCGGTAGTGGAACGTGGGTATGCCCGGTTGCGGGCGCGCGATTTCGATGGAGCCCGCGCGGACTTTTCGGCGGCGCTAAACGCCGGCCAGGATTCAGCCGATTCTACATCCTCCGCGGAAGCGTTCTGCGGCCGCGCCCTGGTTTCCCTCCGGCTTGGCCACGTCTTCCAAGCCAGGGAATCGATCCGGGCAGCTTTGCAGCTCGCGCCACGCAACGCCGAATGCATGCTGACCAGGGCACGCATTCTGGAAGAGGCGGGCGAGCGCGCGGCGGCCGAGGCAGCGTATCGAGACAGCCTTCGGGCTGACGATCCGCGCTTATCGACGCGGGAGAGGGACGGTGTTTTGGAAACGCTGCGCCACTTTGGCGAGGAGGAGTCACTGGCCGAATGATCCTTACAACCGCTTTCAACCCGTTCGGCACGGCGCCGACGAACGCTTCCGAGGTGCTGCTGCGCGCCCTTGAGGAGGACGCCGGTGTGGCAAAGGTGGTGCTCGAGACCGAGTATCGCGCAGCCGGAAACGAAATCGTGCGGCTGATCCGCGATTTGCACCCGGACGCGGTGATCTGTTTCGGCGTGGCTGACGGGGAGCGCGCGGTCCGTTTGGAGCAAGTCGCCAGGAACTGGGACGCAACATCGGCGCCCGATAATTCCGGGGAGGTCCGCATCGGCCAGTCGATTCTGCCGGCGGGGCCCGACCACTATCTTGGAACGCTACCCTATCAAGCCATAGCCGCCGAGCTGGACGCGCGCGGCATTCCGTACCTGTTCTCGGAAGACGCCGGCGGCTTCGTCTGCAATCACACGTTCTATCGGGCGCGCCATGAGATCGAGGAATCGGGGCTCGAGATCCCCTGCGGGTTCATTCATGTACCGGCGATTTCCGCGCCTCGGGAAATGGCTACGTTCCTGGAGGCGATGCGCACCTGCATTGATGTGGTAGTACGCCATACCGAGCCGCGACCACCGAGGGAGCGGTTCCCGGGAACGGATTTCCCGGGCGTATGATGCGGCAACCTTATTTACCCCCCTTATTTACCCCTCTCATTTACCCCTCCTCGGCGGCCAGTTCGTCCAGCACGTTTGCGGCTTTGGAAAGGTTGTCCACCCCGAAGGCCAACAGCGCCCGCGTGGAACCGGGCTCCAGTCCGCAGTAGGAGTAGTCGATGTTGATCTGGTTTTCGCCCAACCGCGAGGCTGCGCGGCCCAGCTCACCCGGACGGTGCGCCAGCCTGACTACGGCGACTTCGGTTTCCTCGAAGATCATGCGCAGGCCGCCCAGCACGGTGTTGGCAGTGGGCGGATCGTCCACCACGAAACGGGCCAGGCTCTCGCCCTCCTCTACATACGATTGAAAAGCCAGGACGTTCACTCCACGCTCCGCCAGCGCGAGGAAGCACCTCCCCAACGCGCCAGGCTTGTCTTCAATCGTGACGGTAAATTCCTTCTCCTTCGGCATGCGATTCGGCTCCATTCGTTTCCCGGCCCCCGATAATCAGCGGAGCGGCCTTTATCATACGTGTTCCGGGGCGCGGTTCTCAACCCGAAGCCATTCCTGAAAACGGCTCCGCGTAAGACTGCAGGATCGCCTGACCCGCATTCTCACGGTTGCCAACCGCCGTGGCGCAGGCTGTCAAGCCTAATGCCACATAGTTTTCACTTCGGCGACGTCCTGCACAAATCGTGGGGCAGCCAATTCTGGCTGCAGCCGGCTTTTTTCCTGATGTTGTGGAATTTGCGTTGAGCCAGTTTCGGCGGCGAGCGGGTGGGACAGACCATCGTTTTTCGTGGTCTGTCGGCCCCCGCCAGGCCCTAACAGCCTGACAGACGACAAAAAACGATCGTCTGTCCCACCGCTGGGCAGGTCATTTTCCCTTGGCCGCTTCTCGACATTTCTTCGAGCCCATCACCCAGCCCCAGAGGCAAACGTCGGCACGACTGTCGACGCGGGGCTTTCGGCCCTCGCTCACTGCATGGCGCAAAGGCCCGCCGGGCTTTCGTAGTTGCGCAATTTCATGATCAGCGTAGTCCGCTTGAGGCCCAGCAGTTCCGCCGCCGCGGTCTTGTTCCCCGCTGTGCTCTTGAGCGCGCGCTCCAGCATGGCCCGCTCGAAGTTGCTCACCGCCGTGTCGAAATCCATCGCTTCCGAAACGGGGAACGGGATGCAATCGGCCGCGGGCGCCTCGATCGGTATGGCCGGCCCCAGGCCGAAGTCGCTGGCGAAAAGCGTATTCCTGTCTCCGCTCAGCGCTACCGCCATCTCCACCGCATTCTCCAGTTGCCGGACATTCCCCGGCCACGGGCAGGATCGCAGTCGCTCCACCGCTTCCGGCGTCACCGTTTTGACGGGGATGCCTTCCATTTGACAGATCTTCTTTACGAAGTGATCCACCAACAGGCCGATGTCGCTGGTTCGCTTGCGCAGCGGTGGCATCTGCAGCGGGACCACGTTCAAACGGTAATATAGGTCTTCCCGAAACCTGCCCTGCCGCACGCGCTCCAGAAGGTTCGCATTGCTGGCCGCAATTACCCGCACGTCCACCTTGATCGTTTCCGAACCGCCCAGCCGCTGAATTTCGCGGTCCTGCAACACCCGCAGCAGCTTGGTTTGCAATTCGATCGGCATATCGCCGATCTCATCCAGAAACAGCGTGCCCCTGTGCGCCTGCTCAAAGCGCCCCACGCGTGTGTGGATGGCGCCCGTGAAGGCTCCTTTTACATGCCCGAAAAGCTCGGCCTCCAACAGGTTTTCCGGCAGCGCGCTGCAATTGATGGCCACGAAAGCCTGGTTCGCGCGCGGACCGGCGGCGTGCAGCGCTCTGGCCGCGATTTCCTTACCGGTCCCGGTCTCGCCCCCGATCAAAACCGTGCAACGCCTGTTTCCGATCAGCCGGATGGTTTCCACCACCGTCTCCATTGCCCGGCTTTCGCCCACCAGGAAAGAGCGCCACGGCTCCACTCCCGCGGCGCTCTCCCGCCCGCGCTTCTCCTCCATCGCGCTTTCCACGCATTCGCGCACCGTCTCGGCCGAGTCCTGACGCCCGAAACAGAAGTACGCCCCGGCCCGGAACAGCCGAACCCCTTGAGCCGGGCTCAGTTCCGGATTCCAGAAGACCACCGCCAGCAACGGATCGATGGTGTGGATCGCCTCCAGCGCTTCCACCCGGCTGGTATCCGCCATGTCGGCGGTCACCAGTACACAGGCGAAATCCTCACTGCTTAACGCCGCAATGGCCTCGGTCAACTTGTCGACTTCTACCACAGTGAAAGTTGGTGGCGCCTGGCACCAGTTCCGCTCCGCCGACGCGGAGCTAACGGGTGAGACCCACAGCAGCTTTTGCATAACATTAAGATCTACCTAGTACTGGGCTCAGGAGTCTACCTCATTTTGGGTAGGAGTTAAACGATAACCGCCGTTATCATTAGGGCCTTTCCCTATTGCGTATTGCCCTGGACCCTTCCCTCGTGCCACCTTTGAATAACAAGGAGTATAGCCTTCGATCGGAACCGTGCCTAAGAGCTTCCTATGAGAATTCGACTTCAGAACGATGGGGTTGCCGGCAGCAGCGCCTCCGCCACCGGCCAAATCAATCCGACCCAATCAGGTTCCTCGATTGCGCCGTCATCCGGGCTCAACACCGCCGGCGCCGACCAGGTTGAAATCTCCTCCCTGTCGGAAAGCATCTCGAGCACCAGCAGCGCCCTGGAGGCCCAACAGGCCGACCGCGTCACCCAGTTGGCCGCCGTCTACGCCAAAGGTCAGTACCAGGTGGACTCCGCCCAGCTCAGCCACGCCTTGGTTTCCCACGCCCTCGCCTCCGCGCCGGTGGAGAACGACGACTGATGACCCCAAGTGCCGGCCCGGAAACCCTCGCTCGCACCCTGGAGCGTCTCCGCCAGGCGCGCAAAGCCTGCCGCACAGCCGATCTTTCCCGCCTGCTGGAAGCACTGGACATTCTGCGGATTGCCTCGGCGGAATTCGAAGCCTGGGCGGAACAGATCCGCCGCAACCCTCGCCTGGAAGCTGGCTCTCTCCGTTCGGGGCTTGCCCAGGTCAAACGCGAGGTAGGTTCTTTCCTCCGTCTGGTGGATGCCTGTGCCGCCGTGGAGCGCGGCCTCGCCACGCGCTCCGGCGCCACGGCGGTGGCATACTCCCCAAAAGGCTGCAGCACGGTTCCCACTACCGCCCGTTCGGCATACGACATGCAAGGGTGAGCTGGCATGTCAACCCTGCTGTCCATGCTGCAAACGTCCGGAAATGCCTTGGGCGTGATCGAGCAGGCCCTGAACGTCGTCGAGAACAACGTCAATAACTCGTCTACCCCCGGTTACGCCACCCAATCCCTGAACCTGGAAGCCGAGCCTCTCGATGTCGAGGATGGATTGACCGGGGGCGTCACTTCGAACGGCCTCTCCGATTCCCGCGACCCCTACGCCGAGGAGCAGGTGGAGCAGCAGACCTCGACCCTCGGCTTCTACACCGCTCAGGCCAACACCACCAGCTCCATTGAAAGTCTCTTCAATGTTTCCGGCACCAGCGGCGTCTCGTCCGCTCTCAGTTCCCTGTTTCAGGCCTTCTCCGCCTGGAGCACCACCCCCGACGCCACCACGGGCCAGACCGTGGTCGACGACGCCACCAATGTGGCTACCGCCGTCGAAAGCCTATCCACCTCGCTCTCGCAAGAGGGAACCAAGATCGATTCCTCCATCGGCTCCACCGTTACCCAGATCAACACCATCGCCGCCCAAATCCAGACCTACAACCAGGAGCGCCTTAAGGAAACCACCCCCGATCCGTCCCAGGAGGCCAGTCTCTATAGCTCCCTCGACAGCCTTGCTCAACTCACCAATTTCACTACCGTGACCCAGTCCGACGGCACCATCAGTGTCCTGCTCGGCGGCGGTACGCCGCTGGTCATGGGAACCCAGGTGGATACGCTGACGTCCGGTTCGTCGGTAGAACCTAATGCCACCAACCCGGACTCTCCGCCCACCGCCCACATCTATGACTCCCAGGGCAACGACATCACCTCCCAGATCACCGGCGGGCAACTCGGCGGCCTGCTCGATACCCGCAACCGCGTACTGGGTTCGGTGATCGGCGATTCCGTGCAGGCCGGAAGCCTGAACACTTTCGCTTCCACCCTCGCCTCCACCGTCAACCAGATCCTCGAATCCGGCACCGTCTCCACCGCTACCGGCGCGGCCCATGGCGCGGCTCTGTTCACCTACGACACCACCAACGCCACCAATGCCGCCGCCAGCCTGGCGGTCAGTTCCACCATCACCAGCGCCGAGCTGGCGCCGGTGGATTCATCCGGCAGCGCCAACGGCAATGCCAATACTTTGGCCGCTCTCGAAAGCACCACGCTTTCCGCCCTCGGCGGCGTCAGCCTGACCTCCTACTTCGGCCAGATTGCCTCCGACATGGGCCAGGCGAATTCCACCGCTACCGACAACGAGCAAACCCAGCAGCAGGTTGTCGCCTCCGCCACCACTCTGGTCAATAACGCTTCGGGCGTTTCCCTCGACGCGCAGGCCGTTAACGTGATGCAGTTCCAGCGCGCCTATCAGTCGATCGCCCAGGTTCTTACCACCTTGAACAATATGGCGCAGGATGTTCTGGCGTTGGTGCAGCCCAACCCATAATCGGGAGAATCCATGTTTCCTATCAGCGGAGCAACCCAGTCCTATCTGGCCGACCTCAATCGCACCGAAACGGAAATCGACCAGGCGCAAAGCGAAGTCACTTCCGGCTACAGAGTCCAAACTCCGTCCGACGATCCCGCCGATATCCCCGAAATCCTCCAATACGAGGCCGACCTCAAGCAGAACCAGCAGATTCAATCCAACCTCGCGAGCGCCGGCTCCGAGCTCAGCTCGGCCGACTCCGCTTTGCAAACCGCGGTGTCGGCGGTCGAAAGCGCGGTTTCGCTGGCAACCGAGGGCGCCAGTACATCGGTCACAGCCAGCGCCCGCACGAACCTTGCCACCCAGGTTCAGGGCATACTTCAAACCTTGGTCAGTGCCAGCCAGACTCAGGTGAACGGGCGCTATATCTTCAGCGGCGATCAGTCTTCGAGCCCCATGTATCAGTTGAATTCCTCCGGCGACGGCGTTACCCAGCAGTTCTCCGCGTCCTCCACCCGCGTCATCGTGGATACCAGCGGCACTTCGATCCCCATTGCCGAGACCGCCCAGCAGATCTTCGACCCGCAGACCTCCACTGGCACTGCGGCCACCGGCAACGTGTTCGCCGCCGTCACCGGGTTGCTGACCGCGCTCCAGAACAACGATCAGGCCGGCATCACCCAGTCCGTAACCGACCTGCAATCCGCCGACACCTATCTCAACCAGCAACTGGCCTTTTACGGCACGGCTGAGGACCGCGTCACCTCCGCCACCAGTACGGCGCAGCAGCTCCAAACCCAGATCACATCCCAGCTCGGCAATCTGCGCGATGCCGATATCCCCACCGTTTCCGTGCAGTTGACTCAGTCGCAACTGGATGAGCAGGCCGCCCTGTCGGTGGAAGCGCAGGTTCAACAGCAAAAGAATCTGTTCAGCTATTTGGGCTGACGCCACCCGTACCACCGCACCTTGCGCCGCCCCCTGACGGCGATGTAGGCTAAAACATAGCTCAGGCAGGGTGATGCCTGAGGTGAATTCCCGCCGGCGGTGCGCTAGTTTTCAGCACCGTTTCCCCGCTCACGGCCACGGAGCGGCGCGGCAATCTCAAACAGGATCTCGAACGCCAACTTGCATTCTCGCTGCGCGCCCACGACGTTCGGGCCGTTTGTCCGGACCGTGGGGGACGAAGATCCCGCCACTTGAATCGACGAGGTAAATGATGTTCCAACGGAGTTTTATTGTCTTAATGAGCGCACTGCTCGTTGCCGGCACGGCCGGCGCCCAAGACAGGGAGCATGAACGGGGAGGCGATATCGCCCGCGTCATCAGAGACTGCGAAGACCGCACCAGCGTGTTTGAGCGCTCCTTTCGGCACGCCCTGGAGCGCAGCGACTATCACGGTAGTTTTAGACAGGACGAACTGAACCGGCACGCCGACGAGCTTGAACGGGCAATGGGGAAATTGCACGAAACCTGGAACCGGGAACGCGACGTCGAAAAGACCCGCCATTTCGTCGACGAGGCGATCCGGGTCAGCCGCGATATCAACCACGTCATGAATCGCGAACGCTTTTACCCCGGGCTGCAGGACCAATGGGCGGCGGTGCGCGCCGAACTCAACCATCTGGCCGAAGCGTTCGGGCTCCCTCGTCTGCGCTGGGAGTAAGAGAGCCGCGGCAGCCCGTGGTGGGAATACGTTGGTGACCGGGACGCCGCGGTAGCCCGGCGCTCCTCATTTTTTGGCCCCACTTGGCGGCGAAGCAACGCTTACGCAGGCCGTAGCCAGGGCTTTGTTTGGGTTGAAGTGCACGTCGGGGGAAAGGAAAGCCGCCCCCCGTCCGGAGTTCCGCCTCGGTACTCCCGGCTTCGGTATCCCTTTTTTTCCGGCTGCTCCGGCCCGGTGCCGCCGGTGTCTTCCGCCACCAGGTGTCCCAACAGGGTTAGGCAAAGGTCGAGGCCGGCAGTTCTCGGCAGACCAAACACGTTGGGGCATTTCGTCAGGCGAATCGCGACCGCCCTCAACAGATTCCTGCGTTCCTCTTCCCCCGCGCCGCACGCCCTGGTGTGGTCCGACAGGGTCGACTCGATCTCGCGCTGGAAACGCCCTGCATCGCCCGAAATCCAGGCCCGCAGTAAGTTTCCGGCTCGCTGCCCCGCCAGATCCGGCTCCCGCCCGCAACTGTCCCTCCGATTTTCCATAGCAACTCTCACATCGGTGTTCCAGCGGTGCGTTTCTAGTCTTTCTGTTGAGAATTAGTCAACCAGCGCCGCTCCCTGTAATTTTGAGCGGTGGAATTCTTCTAAATCCTCGCCCCGCTCGCCGATGTACTCTTTGTGATCCAAGTCACCCGTCTCAATCGTACCCGGGTCGTCCTCAACAGCGACCTGATCGAGGAAGTCGAGACGACTCCCGACACCGTGATCAGCCTTACGACCGGTCAAAAAATCATGGTTCTGGAATCTACCGAAGAAATCGTCGAACGCATCCGCCGTTACCGCCAGTCCATTCTGGCCGGCCTGCCGCCGGAAGCCCAATGCCTCTCCTCGCCGCCAACCAGGCCCGCCCGTAAGCCTCAGGATCTTCTCCATGGCCAACGCCAAGAAGAAAGCTAGCGCTCGCCCCGATCTCGGGTCCATCGGGGGAATCCTCCTCGCCGTAGGAGGTATTCTCGGCGGCTTGATCCTCGATGGCGGCAAGGTCACGGACGTGAAGCAGGTCACCGCCGCCATGGTGGTCTTCGGCGGCACCTTTGGCGCCGTCCTGCTGACCACGCCGATGGCGGCGATTTTGGGCGCCGTCGGGAAACTGGGAGCAATCTTCTTCGATAGCGCCCCGCCGGTGGCCGAAACCCTCGACCAGATCATCGGCTACGCCACCCAGGCTCGTAAACACGGAATCGTGTCGCTCGAACAGGAAGCCGGCGCCATCTCCGATCCGTTCCTGTCGAAAGCCCTCAACCTGGCCGTGGACGGCATGGAACTTAGCCAGATCCGCGCCATTATGGAGCTCGAAATCGACCTGATGGAGCAGCGCGGCGAGGCCGAGGCCAAAGCCTTCGAAGCAGCCGGCGGTTACGCACCCACCATCGGCATCATCGGAGCCGTGCTCGGATTGATGCAGGTCATGAAGAACCTGGCGAATATCGACGAGGTCGGCCGCGGTATCGCCGCCGCCTTCGTGGCAACCGTGTACGGCGTCGGCTCCGCCAATCTCTTCTTTCTCCCCGCCGCGGGAAAGCTCAAGGCACGCTTGAAGGCCGCCGTGCAACTCCGGGAGTTGATGCTGGAGGGCGTGCTGGCGATCGTCGAAGGTCTCAATCCCAAGCTGATCCGCATCAAGCTCGACGCCTACATCGTCCAACCGGAGAAAAAGGCCTCGGAGGGGAAAAATAAGGCCGCCGCCGGTGCCAAACCGGCCCGCCAGCCTGTAGCGGCGGGGAGTTGAGCGTGGCCCGCAAAAAGCAGACCGCCGCGCACGAGAATCACGACCGCTGGCTGGTTTCCTACGCCGACTTAGTCACTCTGCTGTTTGCCTTCTTCGTGGTGATGTTCGCCTCTTCGCAAACCGACAAAGCCAAGGCGCAACTGGTTTCCGATTCGGTGAAGGAGGCTCTCGAACAGGGTGGAATGCGATCCGCCGTCCACGAAATCCTGGGCGGCACCGTCGATGAAATCGGCAAAGGCAACGCCCAGATGAAGGGCCCTGGCGGATCCGAACCTATTAACACGCCCGTCCCAGCGCAGGATGCCGAACTGCTGCCCTCTCTCCATTACCTCACCACCGAGCTCGACCAGGAAATCAGGGCCGGCAAGATCGAGGTCCACATGGAAGCGCGCGGCCTGGTCGTCAGTCTCAAACAGGCTACTTACTTTCCCTCCGGGGGCGATACCATCGCTCCGGAAACTTTGGGTAGCATCGAGAAAATCGCCACCGCCATTCACGACCTTCCCAATCTGGTGCGCCTGGAGGGCCATACCGATTCGGTGCCCATCCATACCGGCCGTTTCCGCTCCAATTGGGAACTGTCCGCCGCCCGCAGCATCGCCATGCTGGAACTGTTCTCGGGCACCTACCAGATCCCCCGCGACCGCCTCGCCATCGCCGGCTACGCCGATACCGTCCCCATCGCGCCCAACGATACCGAAGAAAATCGCGCTCGCAACCGCCGCGTGGACATTGTAATCCTCAATCATCCGCTTGCGGTCAAATCCAGCCAATCCTCCGAGCCGAACCCCATTCCACGCCACTCCCGCCCGAACTAAGGGCTCGCGTATTTGGTGGGACAGGACTCCCGCCCTGTCGTAGCCGCGAAGCGGCTCTTCCAGCCAGCGACAGGCCAGGAGGCCTGTCCCACTCCTGGCCGCCAAATTGCAACCCTTCTCCCGCCGCCCATGATGCGCATCCAAACCAGGTGCTTCGGGGAAGCAAGCTACTCCCAGGACGCCGTCTTCGAGTTTCCCCATGGCTTGCCGGGCTTCGAGGACGAACGGTTGTTCGTGTTCCTGTCGCAGCCCGCCACCCATCCCTTGATGTTCATGCAGAGTCTCGCCCACGCCTCGGTGTGCTTCATTCTGCTCCCCATCCTGGCAGTCGATCCGAATTACCGGCTGTCCATCCCTCCCGAGGATCTAAAGGTTTTGCGTCTGCCCACCGGCGGCCAGCCTCGCATCGGTACCGATGTCCTGTGTGCCGCCATGGTTTCGACCGCCGGGGATAACCGGCCCCATCCAACCGTCAACCTGCTGTCTCCCATCGTCTTGAATCTGCGGGAGCGAATCGGAATCCAGACGATTCAGACCCTCTCCGGCTACCCGCACCGTCATCCCCTTCTCGCGCTCAATCCGCAGCCGGAGCCGGCGTCGTGCTCATAATGCGCCGTCGCGCCGGCGAAAGCTTCCTCATTGGCGGGGAAATCGAAATCGAAGTGCTGGAGGTGTCCGGCACCAGGGTGAAGCTCGGCATCGTGGCGCCCTGTACTGTCCTTATCCAGAGGAAGGAAACCCAGATCACTCGCGACGAGAATCTTTCCGCCGCCGGCAGTGTGCATCGCGATCGGATCTTCTCTCTACTGGAAAAGATGGCTCGAGGCGGCGTTAACCAAACCGTCAAAACTTTGACAGCCGTGAGTCCCTTGACACCCAAGGACACTTAGTATTGGATTTCGCAATGACGGTCACGTACCCGGCAACCGCTCGCTTACGGTCGCGGCTCGGGCCCGCGCATTTCCGAGCCGCGACCGTAAGGGAGCGGTTGCCGGGCGATTCGAGGCCCGTGACTGTATGCTACAAACTCTCACTTATCACTCGTTCAAAAAAATGCTAGAACCGTCCTGCCACGCCCCCGATATGACTCAGTGAAAGGCAGATACTTCGGGTATCCCGACGGGAGAACCCGAACCTGGACAGGACGTCCGGGATGTATCGCGAACAGGACGTTAACATACCATGATTTCCATTGTGACGAACTACGCGTCGATGGTCGGGAATAGCAACCTGCAGACCACCAATAACTTCCAGACGCAAACCGTGGAGGCACTGACCACCGGGTACCGCATCAACAGCTCCGGCGACGACCCGGCCGGCTTGGCCGTAGCCAACCAATACCGCGACAACATCTCCGAGCTGACTCAAGGTGTCATCAACGCCAACACCGGCGTGAGCACGCTGCAGATTATGGATGGCGGCCTCAGCAACATCAGTACCATGCTGGACCGGCTCAAAACGCTGGCCACCGAATCGGCCAGCACCACCTTCACCGGGGATCGCTCCAACATCAACGTGGAGTACCAACAGTTGGTCGGTCAGATCACCCAACAGGCCACCAACATCGGCCTCAACGCCGGCGGCACCAACAACGTGAACAACGTCGTCTATGTCGGCGGCGGCTCCGATAACACCAATTCCGAAGTCGATGTGGACCTCAGCGGCACCGGCAATGCCGTCGATTCCGGCAGCCTCGGCCTCACCGGCAGCACTGTGCAGGGCGGCGGTACCGAACTCACCGGTAACAGCGTGGCCCTGAATACCAGCGGCGCGACCTTCCTTTCCGCCAACGCCAGCGAAACATTCAAGTTCAGCCTCATCAATGACGGCGCCGCCCAAGCCGTTACCGCCACAGTCACTGGGACTACCAGCGGACTCAGCGAAAACGACGTGCTCAGCCAGTTGAACACCACCTTGAACCAGTACGGAATCACCGCCCAGGTGGGCTCCGACGGACAGTTGCAGTTCGCCGGCAGCACCGCTTTCACCGTAAGCGCCGCTACCACCGACACCACCGACGCGGTCGCTACGGCCGCCTCCACGGCTAGCAACTCGAGCCTCTATAACGTCCAGGGTGAGGCCACCTTTGCCCCCCAGGCCGAAACCCTGAGCTTCCAGAACGGCTCCAACACCGCTGCGGTGACGCTCAGCTCCACCGGCACGCTGGCCCAGGCCATTACCGCCATCAACAATGCTACTTCCTCGCTGGGGATCTATGCCGTAAAGAACGCTGCCGGCACCGGCATCTCCTTCCAGAGCGGCAGCAACTTCTCGGTTTCCACGAACACCGCGGCCGGCGTGTTCACCGCCACCGGCGTCCAGACCGTGACCGCGCCCGTCGCCTCCGCCACCTCCACCGGCAACGCGACCAGTGCCATTACCGCCATCAACAACGCCCTGCAGCAGCTCGGCCAGGCGCAGGCCGCCGTCGGCGCGGGTGAAAACAAGCTGCAGTACGCCATCAATCTGGCCAACTCCCAGATCACCAACTTCTCGTCGGCCCAATCCCAGATCCGCGATGCCGATGTCGCCACCGAAGCCGCCAACCTGAGCCAGGCCCAAGTCCTGGAGCAGGCTTCCGTCGCCGCCATGGCACAGGCCAATGCCGCTCCGCAAGGTCTGCTGAAACTCCTGCAAGGCTAAGCCAATCCTTCCAAACAGCGTCCTGAGGTGATTGAGGGCCGAGCCCCACCCGGGTTCGGCCCCCGTCTTGCTTAGCACTTACTGAGCCGCGACCGTCAGGGAGCGGTTCTTTGCCCCGGACCTGGTGACTATGTCCGGTGATTGAGAAATTCATATGTCTTCGAGTACGAGTTCAATCACTCTTCCGACGTTCAGCGGCTCCAGCACCTTTTCCAGCAGCTTCCAGACCGTCCTCGACGATGCCGTCGAAAACGCGTCCCTCCCCATGGTGCAGATGCAGGACGAAGTCACCACCCTGACCGGCCAGGAATCCGCTCTCACCACCCTCGAAAGCGATTTCGTCTCGCTCCAGGGCGCCATCGCCAGCATCAATTCGGCCGTGGCCGGCACTCCGACGGCCACCTCCTCGGACACTTCCGTAGCCACCGCGAACGCCAGTTCCGGGGCTTCCTCCGGCACTTATACCATCGACGTTGAAAACGCCGGCTCCCACACCTCGGTCGAGAGCGAAGCCGGCTCCACCACGGTCACCGACCCTTCCTCGGGTGGTATCAGCTCCGCCACCTCCTACACCTTGACGGTGAATGGCACCGCCACTACCATTAAACCCTCCGGCACGTCGCTCGACGATTTGGAAACCGCCATCAACAGTGCCGATGCCGGCGTCACCGCCACCATCGTGAATATGGGTGGATCTTCCGGTGCCGATTACCGCCTGGTCCTGACCAGCGACACCCTCGGCGCCGATACTATCCAGTTGAACGACGGCACCAGCGACCTGATGAGCACCCTGTCCACCGGCGCCGAAGCCGAGTACACCGTTAATGGTTCCTCTACCGTCATCAAGAGCACCTCGGCCACGGTTACGCTGGCGCCCGACCTCACCGTTACCATCCAATCCGGCGCCACCTCCGGCGATTCCGCCACCATTACCGTGGCCAACGATTACAGCGACCTGTCGAGCGCGCTCTCCACTTTCGTGACGGATTACAATACCGCCGTCACCGACGTCCAGGCCCAAACCGGCCAGAACGCGGGCGCTCTCTCGGGTAGCAGCACGGTCTATCAACTCCAAGGCTTCCTCGATAACATCGCCGAATACACCGGCAGCGGATCCGGTTCCGTCAATTCCCTCACCGACCTCGGCGTCATCCTCGATTCCACCGGCCAGCTTTCGTTCGACTCCACCACCTATTCCGCCCTCAGCACCAGCGACGTCCAGGCGTTCCTGGGCACCGCCACCACCGGCGGCTTTCTGCAAACGGCCACCAATAACGTCACCTCCGCCACCGATAGTTCCACCGGTGTCATCGAGACCAATGTCAACACCCTCGAAACTCAAGTCACCAACGAGAACGCTCTGATTTCGAACCAGCAAAGCATGATCAGTAACATGGAGACTAATTTGGAGACCCGGTTATCGGCGGCCGACGCCGCTATCGATTCTCTGCAGTCTGAAAAGACCTACTTCGCCGACCTGTTCCAGGCCGAGTACCCCTCCAGTTCTTAGAGTCAAAACATGGCCCCCAGCCCCCTCGTTGAACTGGAGAACCAACTGCGCCGCGCCGTAGTCGCCAGGCGCTACCACGACGTGTGCCGCATCGCTCCTCGCTTCTGCGCGGCCGCCCGCGCCGCCATCGGACAACTGCCGCCCGGCGACCCCCTGCGCCGCGAAACCATCCTCCACGTCGATCGAACCCTGGAATGGGCCCGCGCGATGCTGCTGCTGGCCCGAACTTCCCTGGCAAACGAACTGCGGCAATTCACGTTCCTGCATAAGTACGTCTTCAATGCTCCCGCAATCCCCTTTTCTACTCACACCCGCCTCGACGCTTAGTTAAGTTAGTGGAGCGGACTCTCAGTCTGCCACGCCGGGACTCCTTCCCGGCGCTTTTGGCTGCGCCAACGCACTACCGCCCCGCATCCGCCCATGATCCTCAATTTCCCACCGTCAGTTTCCTGACACGTCACCGGGTTGACGTAGCTCGCCTGTCATTCTCTCCCCCAATGCGCCCCGATTCGTTGCACATCGGCCGCCGCCCGGATGGAACCTCAGTTGCCTTCACCGTTCTGCCGTGATCGACGCCTTAACCGACAGCCTCGAGCAATACATGAACGTGGTCAGTTTGCGGCAGAAGCTGGTCACTTCTAACATCGCCAACGCCGATACCCCCGGATATAGAGCTCAGGATTTGGACTTCCAGGCCAGTTTCCAATCGGCCCTCGATGGCGGCACGCCGCAACCCGCCGAAGTCACCGGCCTGGCCACCAGGAACGACGGCAACAACGTGGATCTGGACCGTGAAGCCCGTCTGCTGGCCGAAAACGCCATGCGCTTCAGCGCCGCCTCCACGCTGATGAAGTCTCAGCTCAACACCATCAAAGAGGCCATTCAGGGAGGGAAGAGCTGATGAGCCTGTTTTCCGCGCTCTCGGTCAGCGCCTCCGGCATGGCCGCCCAGCGCGCCCGCGCCGCCCTGCTGGTCGAGAACATCGCCAATTCCGAAACCACCCGCACTCCCGATGGCGGCCCTTACCGCCGCAAGGACGCCATCTTTACGAGCGACGATGTCGGCTCCGCCTTCGGATCGGAACTGGACGCCCAGCTCGGCGGCGACCGGCTCACCGGCGTCAAGGTGTCCGGTATCTCCGTCGATAACAGCGCGCCGGAAAAGCGTTATCTGCCGGGACACCCCGATGCCGACGCCGACGGCTACGTCACCATCCCCAAGGTGAATGCGGCCGAAGACATGGTCGACCTGATGAGCGCCAACCGCAGTTACCAGGCCAACGTCTCCGCTATGTCGGCCGTCAAGGACATGATTCAAAAATCCATCGATCTGCTGCGATAGGAACTCCTCATGACCGCACCCATCTCCAGCATTACTCCCATCGCCCTGCCGCAGGCGGTCACTTCGGCCGCGGCCGCCACTCAATCCGGCGACTTTCAGAGCGTCCTCTCGAGCGCCATCGGCTCCATCGAGTCTCTCCGCAACACCGCCTCCGATTCCGTACAGCAGTTCCTCACCGGCCAGAACGAAGAGTTGCACACTACCATTCTCGCCACCCAGAAGGCGGAGCTGGCATTCGAGCTGGGCCTGCAAGTCCGCAATAAGGTGGTGGACGCTTACCAGGAAATCATGAAGATGCAGGTGTGAGCCGCCCGAAACCGCCATGGACCAAGTCAAGAAACTGATCGGGGGGCTCTCCCTCACCCAGCGCATCCAGATCCTCGTCGCCGCGGCCCTGGTGGTGGCGGGTGTGATTGCCTTTGTGCATTATCGTCACGAGAGCGACTTCCGCCCGCTCTACACCGGAATGGCGCCCGAAGACGCCGCCACCGTGGTGCAGAAGCTGCGCGAAACCGGCGTCGAATACCGCCTGACCGAAAACGGCGCCACCGTCCTGGTGTCTTCGCAAAAGCTGGCCGAATCGCGCCTCGCCCTCGCCGCCGCCGGCCTGCCCAAAAGCGGCCGCATCGGTTTCGAGTTGTTCGACAAATCCAACTTCGGCGCCACCGAGTTCGTCGAGCACATCAATTACAAACGGGCTCTCGAAGGCGAACTGGAGCGCTCCGTCATGAGCCTGGCCGAAGTCGAACAGGCTCGCGTACACCTCACTCTTCCCAAGGACTCCGTCTTTCTCGACCAGCAGCAGCCCGCCAAGGCCAGCGTGATGGTCAAGCTGCGGCCCGGCACTCAGATCTCCGGCCAGAACGTGCTCGCCGTAACCAACCTGGTCGCCAGCGCCGTCGAGGGTCTCAGCCCGGATGCCGTCTCCGTTGTCGATATGGATGGCACCCTGCTCAGCCGGCCCAAAAGAGCCTCGGCCGACTCCGATGCCCTCACCAGCGAATCCCTCGAAATGCGTCAGGAACTTGAAAAGCGCCTCGTCGCCAAAATCGACGAAACCCTCGAACCCCTGTTGGGAGCCAACGCGTTTCGCGCCGGCGCCTCGGTCGATTACGATCTCACCAGCGGCGAACAGCAGGAAGAGACTCTCGATCCCTCCCGCTCGGTCATGAGCAGTTCGCAGAAAACCGAGGATGTCACCGAGCGCGCCTCCATTTCCGGAATCCCCGGCACCGCCTCCAATCTGCCGCAACAGTCGTCGTCGGCCGGCAAGGGCTCCACGGGAGTTTCCCGGCGCACCGAAAACGTTACCTATCAGACCAGCCGCGTCGTCCGTCACACCCGCATTCCGCAAGGTGTGATCAAGCGCATGTCGCTGGCCGTGCTCGTGGATCAGGCCGTTCGTTGGGAGGGCCGGCAGCGTGTGCTGGTCCCGCCCTCGCCCGAAACTCTCAAGACGATCCGCGACCTGGTGGCTGGCGTGACCGGCTTCAACGCCGAGCGCGGCGATCAATTGATCGTCGAGACTCTCCCGTTCGAATCCAGCCGGAAGGCGCCGCCGCCCCCGGTCTTCAACTCATCCAAACCCGTCAAGAATCCGCCCTGGCTCGACTTTGCCGACAAGTATCGCGACCTGTGGGCGCCCGCCGGCGTCGGCTTGGCCGTGCTGGTGGTGCTGGCCAATGGGATCTTCCGTCTTTCGCGGCGTACCAGAGTTCCACGCGAACCGGCGCTTCCGCCCGAATTGGACGCGCCCGCCGTACCTACCGACCTGAGCCCAACCGCCGCCGCCATCGCCAACGGCCAGGCGCCGCCCGCCGCCCGGATCGAGGCCAAAACTCCCAACGAGCTCGCCGAACGGGTACGCCCCATCGCCAAGCGCGACCCCGCCGTCACCGCCAACGTGCTGCGCATGTGGCTGCAGGAAAGCCGGACCGCCGAAACGGTTGCCACCGAGGTGAAATGATGACTCCGTGGAGCGGACTCTCAGGCTGCCACGCCGGGACTCATCCCGGCGCTTTTGCTTGCGGCTTCGCTACCTTATACAACCACCGGTCAACCCCGTGGGGCAGACCATCGTTTTTCGTGGTCTGCCCCGCAATTGGCTGCTTCCGTGAAGCTGGCGTTCTCGCCTGCGCTTTTCCCCGCCGGCTTCTCATCAGCCGGTCTTTCCCACCGAACGGACGGTACACTCCAAATGCGGGCTAAAGTCCTGAAAAACTCCACCGCCCCGCTCCAGCCGGCCCCCTGGAGCCGCCACGCCGCCGCGCTCCCCCCAGCACCCGAAAAGTCGGCGCACCCCGCTCCGCCGCCCGACGAAAGTGCCCGCTGCCGGGCCAGAATCGCCGAACTGGAAGCCGCCGTGGAGTTGAAATCCCGCCAGTCCTACGACGCCGGCTTCCGCGCCGGCGGAGACGCGGCCCGTCAGGCCGCCGAGGCTCCCGTCGCGGCCGCCATCGGGCGCCTCGGCGATACCATCGCCGAGCTCGCCGTCACCCGCTCCGAAACCATTCGCCGCGCCGAGGCCGATACCGTCCGATTAGCCCTCGAAATCGCCCGCCGCGTCCTTCACCGCGAGTTGTCGATGGATGCCTCCGCCCTGGAAGCTCTCCTTCACGCCGCCATCGAGAAGCTCCAAAATCAGGAAGTCTACCGCGTCCGCGTTCACCCCAGCCAGGAGAAAATCGTCAAGTCCTGCCTCGATCGCAGCGGCCGCGGCCAGTCCATTACCGTGATCGCCGATCCCCTCCAGCGTGAGGGCGGCGCCATCTTTGAAATCAGCCGCGGCTCGCTCGACGCTTCGGTCGAGACCCAACTCGCCGAAATCGAACGCGGGCTCATCGACAAATTGGAGGCACGAGCGTGACATCCCCCCAGCTCATCGATCTGAATCCCTATATCGCCGGCGTGCGCCATTGCGAGTTGCTCCCCTGGACCGGCGAAGTGGTCGCCCTGGTCGGCATGCTGGTCGCTTCGAAGGGACCGGCCGCGGCGGTGGGCGATTTCTGTGAGGTGCTCACCTCCTCCGGCCACCGCGTCCGCACCCAGGTCATCGGCTTCCGCGATGGCCAGGTGCTTTCCATGCCGCTCGAGGAAATCGACGGCATTCAGCTCCACGACCGCATCGTGGCCCGCCGCGAAGACGCCCAGGTACCTGTCGGCCCCGACCTGGTGGGCCGCGTCCTCGATGGCTTCGGCCGCCCCATCGATCGCCTCAGCCCCATTCGTCCCGCCGCCCACTATCGTCTCTATCCACCCCCCGGCAGTCCCCTCGACCGCGAACACATCGCCGAACCCATGGTCGCCGGCATCCGCGCCATCGATACCATGATTCCTTGCGGCACAGGCCAGCGCATGGGCATCTTCGGCGGCAGCGGAGTCGGGAAAAGCACCCTCCTGGGCGCCATGGCGCGCCACAATTCCGCCGATGTCACGGTGATCGCCCTCGTCGGCGAGCGGAATCGCGAAGTCCGCGCCTTTCTCGAACGCGATCTGGGACCGGAAGGCCGCCAGCATTCGGTCGTGGTCTGTTCCACCTCCGACCGCCCCGCCCCCTTGCGCGTCCGCGCCTGCTTCGTCGCCCTGGCGGTTGCTGAGTACTTCCGCGACCAGGGCGCCAAAGTGCTGCTCATTATGGATTCGGTTACCCGCCTCGCCATGGCGCAGCGCGAAATCGGCCTCGCCGCCGGCGAACCCCCCAGCCAGAAAGGCTATCCCCCTTCCGTCTTCAACCTGCTGCCCAGAATCCTGGAACGCGCCGGCAATTTCCGGACAGGCTCCATCACCGGCCTGTTCACCGTGCTGGTCGAGGGCGACGATTTCAACGAGCCCATCTGCGATGCCGTGCGCGCCATCCTCGACGGCCACATCGTGCTCTCCCGCCGCCTGGCCGTGGCCGGCCACTATCCCGCCATCGACGTCATGCACTCGGTCAGCCGGCTGCAGTCGCAGCTCTCTTCGCCCCCCCAACTGGCCGCCGCCCGCAAAATTCGCGAAGCCCTGGCCGTCTACGAGGATTCAAAAGACCTGATCGAGCTGGGCGCGTATGCCGCTGGAAGCAACCCCGCCCTCGACGCCGCCGTGCGCGCTCGCCCGGAAATCACCGCCTTCCTGCGCCAGGACACTTCCGCCGACGCGCCCTTTGCCGAAGGCTGCGCCCAAATGGCCGCCATCGCCGCCAAACTCTAGGCTCCCATGCGCACGTTTCAATTTCGCCTCCACCGCGTTCTCGATTGGTACCGCAAGAAACAGCAGATCGAAGAAACCCGCCTGGCCGAGCGCCGGACCGCACTCACCGCCATCGAGCGAACGATCGCCCACCTGACCGCCGAACGCATCTCGAACGACCGCGAAGTGCTGTCACGCGCCGCCGTCCCCGCCGTCGATTTCGCCAATCTCGGCCGCTACCGCCTGCGCGCGCAACGCCTCGAAGCCGAGTACACCGAGGAGCGCCAGCGCCGGGAACAAGCCTGCCGTGAACAACTGGAACGCGTGCAAAAAGCCCAACGCCAGGTCAAGCTGCTGGAAAAAATGCAGGAGCGCCGCCAGCAAGAGTACACCTATTCCTCCAATCGCGAATTGGAAAACTTGGCGGCCGAAGGATTTCTGGCCACCTGGTCGGTCAAGTAGGGCAGAACTCCCGGTCTGTCCAATGCCCGGAGGATTCTTGCGCTCGAAGATGCCGTGTGCGGCTCCCGTATCCAGCTTGGCCATGAGGTCGACCGATTGGCTCCCGATATAGAGCGTGATCGGGACGTCGATTCCATCGGTGGCCTCGGTGTAACGCCGCTGCGATATAAACTGGATTCTTACCCGTGATTACCATGAACCATGTCGAGCGCTTTCGGGCGCTCATGAACTTCCAGCCCGTCGACCGCTTCCCGCGATGGGAATGGGCGATGTGGTGGGACCTCACCATCGACCGCTGGCACCGCGAGGGCTTGCCCGCGGAATTGGACGACGTCTTCGATATCTCGCAATACTTTGGCCTGGACCCCTACAAGCAATTCTGGTTCAGCACCACCCAGTCCACCATCGAGGCCGTCCAGCACCACGTCGAGGGCACCGTCTCCAACATGGACGACTACCTGCGCATCCGGCCTTCGCTCTATCCGGACCACGGCGCCGCGATCGCCGCCATGCAGCCCTGGGCCGCCAGACAGGCGGCGGGCGAAGCCGTCGTCTGGACCACGCTCGAAGGGTTCTTCTGGTTTCCCCGCACCCTGCTCGGATTCGAGAAGCTGATGTTCGCCTACCACGATCAGCCGGAACTGATTCACCGCATCAACCGCGATCTGCTGGAATTCAACCTGCGCCTGTTGGAACAGATTCGCCGCGTCTGTGTTCCCACCTTCACAACCATTGCCGAGGACATGTCCTACAACCACGGCCCCATGGTTTCCCGCCGCATCTGCGATGAGTTCCTCACTCCCTATTACCTCCGCCTGCTGGAGCGGATCAAGGACATGAATGCGGTGACCATCGTCGATACCGATGGCGATGTCACCAAACTGGTGCCGTGGCTGCAATCAGTCGGAGTCGAGGGCGTGCTCCCGCTCGAACGGCAGGCGTCCGTCGATGGCATGGCGCTGCGCCAGGCGTATCCGAAGCTTAGGATGGTAGGCCACTACAACAAGCTGGTGATGCACCTCGGCGAGGCCGCCATGCGAACCGAGTTCGAGCGCCTGCTCCCGCTGATGCACACGGGAGGCTTCCTTCCCAGCGTCGACCACCAGACTCCCCCCGAAGTGTCACTCGCCGATTATCGGCTGTATCTGCGCTTGCTGGACCAATACACGGCCTCTTGATCGGGCTGGCTGGGTATCAATGGTGGGGCAGGCGGTTCCGCCTGCCCTCTGCCGCGTTCCGCGCAGCGGACGCGGGCTCCTTGGCCGTCCACTTTCCTGTTGTCTCAGTGGGAGCCTGAATTGTCAAACCCCCAGCCCCGTCTCATAATAGGTGGCATGGAACAGCGATTTCTCGGTAGCAGCGGTTTGAGCGTGTCGTCGCTCAGTTTGGGGACCATGACGTTCGGAGGCAAGGGCCGGCAGGCCGCCATGGGCGCCCTCGGCGTCGAACCCGCCAGCCGCCTGGTCGATATTGCCATCGAACACGGTGTCACCCTGTTTGACACCGCCGACATCTATTCCGAAGGCCTCGCCGAAGAGGTGCTGGGAGCGACTCTGAAGGGCCGGCGGCAGAATGTCCAGGTGGCCACCAAAGCCTTTTCGCGGATGGGGCCGGGGCCGAACGACCTGGGCCTGTCGCGCGACCACCTGATCCGCGCCTGTGAGGACAGCCTGCGCCGCCTCGGCACAGATTACATCGATTTGTACCAGGCCCACTCGATGGATTCCATCACGCCCATGGAGGAGACGCTCGAAGCGTTCGATACCCTCGTCCGCCAAGGCAAGGTTAGATATATCGGCTGCTCCAATTTCTCCGCCTGGCAGACAGCCAAAGCCGTCGCCATTTCCCGGCGTACCGGCCTGGCGCGCTATATCAGCCAGCAGATCCAATACTCCTTGCTGGTCCGCGACGCCGAATACGAGCTCATTCCGATGGGTCTCGACCAGGGCGTGGGCGTGATGGCGTGGAGCCCGCTGGTCTTCGGCTTGCTTTCGGGCAAGGTCCGCCGCGACGCGCCTCCGCCCGCCGAAAGCCGCCTGGCCGCGCTCGGCTCGCCCATCGAAGTGAATTGGGAGCGCCTCTATCGCATCGTGGACGTCATGCTCGAAATCGCCGCCACGCGCGGTGTCACTCCGGCCCAGGTGGCTCTGAACTGGGTTCGCGGTAAACCGGGCGTGGACACCGTAATCCTGGGTGCCCGCAACGAAGAACAGCTCCGCGACAACCTCGCCTCGGCCGCCTGGGATCTGACCGCCGAAGAAATGGCCCGTCTCGACGAAGCCAGCGCCGTCCCCGACCCGTATCCTTTCTGGCACCAGCAAAAGTGGGCCGGAGCCCGCAACCCGCGCGTGCCTGCCAGACGCCCGTAGAGCCTCTTCGTGGAGCAGACTCCAATGTCCAATGCCGCATACTTTTCCATTAGGGCGGCGTTCTGAACAGATCGTGGGGCAGCCAATTCTGGCTGCAGCCGGCTTTTAGCCGGCTCTCGGCCTGGCAGAAAGACTCGCTGCACCTCGGAAGAGCCGCCTAAAAAGGCGGCTGCGGGCAAAATTGCCTGCCCCACTATTTACGCAGGCGGGCTTGGCTGGAAGAGTATGTGATATTGGACTCCAATGTCTGCCACGCCGGGACTCATTCCGGCGCGCTTCGTGGCGCAGGCCGTCCTGCCTGCCGGGTCGGCAGTCGTGCCGACGTTGGCCCTCGATATTGTGTCGCAGGCTGGAAGAAGTGTCGAGACGACTCTTACTCTCGACACAGCAGGCAAGAATGCCCGCGCCACGGCGGCACGGCGGCATGGAGCGCCCTACCGGTTCGTGATATCGTGATTGTGGAAAAATGCCCGCCAATCCCACCATCGCGCGGCGCCGAGCGCGCCTAACCGCCGGGTTTGTGCCCCAGTTCGCCGCCGCACCAACCGGACCCCACGTCATCGCCGAGATCCGCTGGTTCCCCCTCCGCGAGCCGGTGTCGGGAAATCGCTACGCGATCGTCCGCGTCAAGACCGGTTCCGGGTTGACCGGATGGGGCGAATGCGCCGAGGCCTCCGTGCAGGATTCCAAGGCGCTGGAAAAAGCTTGGCTCGGCCGCCCGGCCACGCTCTACGCCGCCATCGACGGGTCCACGCCTTTGGCCGGCGCTCTCGATATGGCCCTGCTCGACATACTCGGCAAAGCCTGCCGCGCGCCCGTCTACCGTGTGTTGGGAGGGCCCACCCGCAACAAAGTCCGCGCGTTCTCGGGTTCCCCCGCTGCGCCCGGCTTTCATGCCGCGTCTGTGCGCGTCCCCCCGCCGGCCGCGCGCAATCAGGGTCGCGCTTATCAGGACCAGGTGCGTGAGCTTCTCAAGCAAGTAGGAGACGACCGGGACTTTGTCCTGGACGGTCACGGCCGCCTCACGCCATCGGACGCCGCGTCGGTAGCGGCCACCGTCGAGACCAGCCATCCGCTGTGGTTCGACGAACCGTGCTCCGTGTCCAATCTCGAAGCCCTGCGCAAGATCTCGGCTGAGGCGGTGACCCCGCTGGGGTTCGGGCGCGGCGTCGCCGACCCCGCGGTCTTTCAGACGCTGCTGCGGGAAGGCCTGGTCGACGTGGTGCGGCCGGATATCTCGGTGTACGGCATCACCGGCGCGCGCCGCATAGCCGTGATGGCGGAGACTTACTATGTGGCCATCGCGCCCCACCACGACGGTGGTCCGGTAGCTACCGCCGCGGCCCTGCACCTGGCCGCCAGCGTTCCGAATTTCTTCATCCAGCACGTACCCTATCCCGAGGATGCCGCCGACCGCGCCATGCGCGCAGAGATCGTCTCCGCCGGTATCGAGACCCCGCGAGACGGCTTTCTTGAGTTGCCGCGTGGTCCCGGCCTGGGTATCGATGTGAATGAACAGGCGCTGGAGAAATACCATGCTGCGTAGGAACTTTCTGGCGTTCGGCGCGGCCGGTCTGGCCCTGGGCGAGAACGCGGCGAACACCGAAACGCGACGCGCGGTTGTGGACGGTTGCGCTTGTTCCTTCGCGCCCCAGGCGGTAACCGGCGCTTTCGACGGTCTCCAGTCCGGCCTGAAGATCACCGGCATGAAAGTCTTCGGCGTATCGCTCACACCCACTTCCGACCGGCCCTACGTCTTCGTCAAACTGGAGACCAACCAGGGCTTGGTCGGCTGGGGCGAGGGGACCCTCGAAGGCAAAGCCGGCGCCGCCATGGCCTGCATCGAAGACTTCCGCGACTTCGTCATTGGCAGCGATCCCATGCAGGTGGAGCACACCTGGCAATCCATGTACGTGCACAGCTTCTACCGAGCCGGCCCGGTGATCGGCTCCGCCATTTCGGCCATCGACCAGGCGCTCTGGGATATCCGCGGCAAGGCGCTGGGCGTGCCCGCGCACCGCCTGCTGGGTGGCCCGCTCGATCCGCGCGGAGTGCGGGGCTACTATCATGCCGATGGAGTCCGCACTCAGGAGGGCCTGGCGAAGCTGCGCGAAACCGCCATCGCGCAGGGCGTGTCGTGTTTCAAGACCGGCCTGCCCGATACCTACGAGTGGATCGAAACGCGCAAGAAAATCGACGCCGCGGTGAAGTGGATGCAGTTGCTGCGCGAGGCGCTCGGCCCCGAAATCGATATCGCCGTGGATTTCCACGCCAAGACCAGCCCTTCGGTGGCATCCATCCTGGTGAAGGAAGTCGAGCCGCTGAACCTGTTGTTCATCGAAGAGCCGTGCCCGCCCGAAAACGCCCAGGCCATGGCGAAGGTCGCCCGTCGCTCCACCACCCCCATCGCCACCGGCGAGCGCCTGGTCGCCACCTACGGTTGCCGCGAGCTGATCGAGATGGGAATCGTCGATATTTTGCAGACCGACATCAACCACGTCGGCGGTGTCACTGGCCTCTGGAAAGTAGCTCAAATGGCCTCGGTGTCGGGCATCTCGATGGCCCCGCACGCCTGCGAAGGCCCCATCGGCGGCCTCGCCACCCTCCAGGTGAACGCCGCCATGCCCAACTTCCTGGTGCAGGAAATCTGCGGCCAAATCCACCCCGGCCCCAATGACAAGGTGTGGCAAGAGTGGCTAGGCTTCCCCGCCATGCGCATGGTGGACGGCCGCTTCCCGCTGTCCCCAAAGCCCGGCCTAGGTTTCGACCTGTCTGAAGCGAACCTGTCCAAGTACCCCTTCGGCGGCACGCGCCCGATGGCCCGCGTGTTTCATGAGGATGGGTCGGTGGCGGAATGGTAAGAGGAGTCACAGAAAACGGGCAAGGTCAGTCTATGGCCGCTTCCCCTATCTGCGGCCACAACACAGTTCCGCGGGTATTCAGTCCAGGGAGGCGGGCCCAATGGCCGTCGGCCGGCTAATGTACACGCGTCCCCAAGCTCCAGCACACCAGAAGGAATGTTGGTCGGACTCTCGGCGACTGCCATGAAAAGCTCGCCGATCCCTCGGCAGCCCGCCCCGCGAAACCAGCGAAGCCTTTATCAGTCACAGACTTTGAAAATATTGGTAACCTATTCCGCCCCAATCCCTTAGCGCCCATCCGCGACTTCTCCACTTCCCTGTTTTTCCCGCTCGCCCGCTATCGTATAGCCGAAAGGTGATCCCCATGCCTTACCTGACTCCCCAACAAGTCGCCACCCCTCCCAAGTTCGAAAAGGAAAAGCCCGTCAGCATGGCCGGCCTGTTCGATGCTATGGCGGAAGCCGAGCACGCGCATTTCGCCGAACCGCCCGCCGATGCACAAAACTGCACAACCGCGCCCAACGAACCTGATTTCCAAATGCACAATTCTGCACAAAAGCCTGAAACTTACCGCCGCCCCGAACCCAAAACCGGCCGTAACGACATGTGCCCCTGTGGCAGCGGCAAGAAATACAAACATTGCTGCCTCGGTCAGTCCTCAGCCGCCGCCTGAAGTCGTGGCCGCGCCGTCAGCGCCCGATCCGCCACCCCACCAGCCACTCCGCGAAATCGGAACGTTTCACCGCGCCGCTCCGCCTTTCGGCTCCGTGTCCCAGCGGCGCCAGTTGCGCCCATTGCAAGGCTGCGTTCGATTCGAGCCCTCGCGGTATCTCGAACCCGCCGGAAACTCGCCGCGCCAGTTCCCGAAGCGCGGCGGCAGCCTCTTCGCCGCTCACGGCATCTTCCGGCCGAAACGCGAGCGAGCCCCCATCCATTGTCATCAACCCATCCACGGCCGCGAATTGGATCGCCGCAAAGGCCGGATCTTCCGGACCGACGTCGTCGAACCAGGCCAACGGATGTCCTGCTTCGAGCAGTTGCCGCTGGAGCGCACGCAACGCGTCCCGGTCCTGCGCCAACTCCACCGGTTCCCGCCGATGTGGAATGGCCCAGGCCGCCACCAATCCTCCCGCCTCTCCGATCGCCCATTCGGTGGGATGCAGCCGGTAGGCGCCGTTGGTGATGTGGGTGGCTCCCAGGTCTTTGGCTCCCGCCAGCAGGTTCCCAACGTCTCGCGATAACAGCGCTCCCAACGGAATCTGGTAGGGCTTCGAGGTGGGCAACGGCTTGCCGCGGGTGCAGCCGTGAATGTCGATCGGGTAGAATCCAATCCCCACGGTATCGTCGAAGGCCGCCGCCCGCGCACCCGCTTGCCAGGGCACAGCGACATCTTGCTCCCGTATGGTTCGCAGCGAAGCCATGCGGCGCGACTCGCGAATGTAGGGGAATTGCGAAAGTCCGTCGGAACTGCCCAGTTCGTCTTCAAGCAAGGCCAGGGCGGGAAACCCGCCGCCATGGCCCTTATCGTGCGGCGCCTCATGCTCGATCCACCAGGCGAAGCCCAGCGCCACCCGCTTCCCGTGTTGCAGCGCCCGCGCGGCGGTCAGCGGATCGGCCGAGAGATAGCCTTCGTCGCAGACATCGTTGCCGCTCCAGTTGATCATGCTGAGATCGGTCCGATACTTGCCGGCCGGGAACTGGTCGGCCGCAATCAGGCGGCGATAGGTCCAGAAAGACCCGGGCGTGCCCGGCAGTTGATCGAACATGCCGTAGCGCAACAACCGGCCTTCGCCATAATCCACCACGAAGGTGAAATGCTCTTTATCCTGTTGGTAGCTCGCCGGCCGATCCGGCTTGATGCCATGGCTGGGATTTTCCGCCAGCACGAACGGATAGGTGAAACTCTGCAACGCTTGCGGAGCCGCCACCTCCGGTGCATCGGGCTCTCCGGTTTCGGCGCGCGCTTCGGCCCCGGTATGAAAGCCGGCGCCGGCCAGCGGCAGTAGATCGCCCAATTCGGTAGCATCGATGAAGACCGCCCCTTCGAGTTCCGCGAATTGGCGGCTCTCCAGGCCATAAACCAGGATGCTTCGCAGCTTGTTTCCGGCTCGCGTCGCAGCCACCGGCACAGTCCGCATCATCACCCGCAGCAGTTTGGACTTTTGGTACGGCGCGATCAGTTCGTCGATAGCGCTCACCCCCACCTTGGGTTCAAAGCACAGCCCGCTGACCCAGCAGCGGCCCGGGTTCAAGGTTGCCGTCCGCGCCGCCGGCGCCATCGTGCCGGCATAAGCTCCGCGAATGCGCCGGCGCAGATCCTGGTAGCTCCGCGTGGCGCCGGTTGTCTCGATCCAGCGATTCTCGTCGAGCGCCGAGACGCCCTCGGAAGTCATCTGCCCGCCCAGCCAGTGGGTCGGCTCCGTCAGACAGACGCGCAGGCCGGCGTGCGCGCCCGCCAGCGCCGCCGCTACACCACCCAGTCCGCCCCCGGCAATCACCAGGTCGCACCGGATTCGTGGCGCGGTGGCCGGTTTGGCGATGGCGATCACGGCGGCCGCGGGGTCGCCCGTCGCCGGAACGATGAGAGGATCGAGGATCCGATAGTTCTCAGCGGCGAGCGCGCACACCGCCGAGGCCAGTATACCGACGATCGGGCGTCTCACTTTCCCGTTCCACCTTCCAGTTCCCACGGCCTGAGCACCCATGTCTCCGCCAGCGCCGCCAGCGCCCGCTCCTCGCCCGATTCGCCCAGCAATACCATGCTCAGGTTTCGATCCGCATCCACATCGAAGTGAAGCGCGCCGCCGCGCCGTTCCAGCCGCACGGCTTCGTAGGTCTTCCACCGGCCGCGCTCCACAGCTCCCACGAAACCTGTGGCCTCGCTCCAGCGGGCCGCATTCGGCAATTCCACGCGGCCCGTGCCCATCGGCAGCAGCAAAAGGCGCCGGCTGTCCCCCAGCGGCCGGCGGTCCGCCGAAATCGCCATTAAGTGGAGTTCCGACCGCAAAAGGAGTTCGTCCCCGTAGCGCGCCTCGCCCGCGCATTCTATTGCGAACACGTGTCCCTCTGTGTCGATCGCGGCGACGCCGGGCCGGTGCGCCGCGAGAGCGAAGCTCAAGGGTTTGCCCGCTGGAAACAAGCTCACCTTTTCGATGTCGGCGTCGCCGTAGTTCATCGCCACGTGCACGGTTTCGCCATTCCCGGCCGGCACCTGATGCACGTGCAGGGGGGCGCCGGCCGGTTCCACGCGTTCGCCGGCCACGCCCATCCGCTCGAGCAAAGCCGCATAGAACCGCGCGCCATCCGGAGCAGCCTCCGATGCGTGCAGCTCGAATGGATCGCAGGTGAAGATCACCCGGCCAGCCCCGAGCGTGTACTCCGTCACCACGGGAACCCCGCCGGCCGTCGCCGCCAACACCTCGGCTTTGGCGGCGCGCACCCGGATTCCCGGCGCTCCACGGTACTCCGGCCAGCCGCTCTCTCCCTGTGGCAGAACGGCCGTGAGCCAGGTCTGGAAGCCGATGCCCGGATACAGTTGCGCTTCAAAAACCACGCCGCAGAGTTCCTCCAGGCGTTCCGCCTTGGTTCGGCGCCGCAGCGAATCGTAACCGATGTCGCCCGAAAGATACAAGTTCCCGCCAGCCCGCACGAACGCGAGCAAACGCGCGACGGTTTGGTCGGTGGGGCAGTACGCCAGAGGATAGAAAATCGCCTTCGTCCCCTTCGGCAGCCTGTCGAGCGACCGGTCGTCCAAAGTGCCGAACTCCACGCGGGCATCGATCAGCAGGCGCAGCGATTGAATCAGTCCTTCGTGAACCTGCCATCCCAGGCCGCCCTTGCGGGCTTCGTCCGGCAGCAGCACCACCACCGCCGGCTCCTGGTACCGCGGCCGGAAATAACGGAACAACAGCCCGGCATTGCGATAATAAGCCAGCACGTCGCGCGGCACCCCGTCGCACGGATAGTGCATGCCCCATTCGAAAGGCAGATCGGCCGGATATTTCCACGACCAGTTCTGTACCTTTGCCGCGCCTTGCCCGAACGCGGTGTGGGTCAATTCCAAAAAGTAATTCTGCTCGTAAGCTTCGCTGCGGGCTTCAATGTACCCGGTGGCGCTATTCCAGCCCGGGTGCGTCTTCACGCCGAATTCGCCGACGTGCGCGCCCTTGCCCTGGAGCCGCAGGTCGAGGAACTTCAGCACTGCCGCGAACCGCCGGCGGTCGCTCCGGTTGTCGCCGAAGTAGCCGAAGTTCGCGAAGGTCAGCTCCCTGGACGCGGAAACCAGGTCGATTCCGCTGTCCGACTCCTGGTAAAACTCCGCCGTGATCGGATGTTGCCCGTCCACCTGGCGAATCGCTTCGCTGAGCCCGTTCAGCCAGCGTTGCACCAGTTCGACCCGAAACTGGTAGTCGTCCAGCCGGCGCACATCGCCAAAGTTATCGGTGCCGCGCGCGATCTTTAGCCGGTCGATCGCCGTCTCCGGCGGCGAAACCGTCCACGCCGCCCTGAGCGCTTCCTGGGTCCCGTACTTCCGCCGCAGATATTCGTGGTAGAGCTTCTGAATGTCGGGAAGGTTGGGATCGTGCAATTCCAGGTCGCCGTTCAGATAGTAGATCAGTCCGGGGGCGCCGCGGTAGCGTTCCGCGAACCGGCGGCAGAATGCCTTTTGTTCTTCCAGGTCGGCATCGCTGACCCCGGTGTTGCTGAAAATCAGCATCCCCGGCATAAAGATGCCCCCGGCGCGCTCGATCCCGAGCAGCATGGCGTCGATCCACCGCCACCACGCCCGCGGTGGATTCTGCTGCGGCCCGCGCAGCCCCATCAGGTTTTCGTAGAGATCCACGCAGGCGTCCCGGCAACCGTACGCGTCCGTCTGCCAGGTGAGAGGATTTTCGTTCCGGTTCAGGAACATGTAACAGTAGTCGTCGGTGCCCTGGAGAAAAACGGGACGGCCGTGAAGCTGCACATAGTTGTCATCAAAGCCGATCGGCGTTCCGGCGCGCAGCGTGGCCTCCTTCCACACCTCGAAGCCCGTCTCGATGCGATCGACCGTCTCCGACCCGATCTCGAGACGCGCCTCCACCCGGTATTGGCTCCGCGCGAACCGCGGCGGCTTCCATTCGGCGGCGGCCACTGCCGTCTCTCCCGGCGCAAGCTGCCACGCCTGCGTATTGCGAAACGCGGGGTCGCCTCCTTCGGCCGGTAATACCTCCAACACGACCCGCACGCTCTGGGCCGCGGCGCCATAGTTACTGGCCTTGACCCGCAGGTGGACCGGTTCGCCATCGCGATAGCAGGCGAAATCGGTCTCGATTTCCCGCAGGTAGCAATTGCGGGCCAGCGCCCGGGCGATCCCCGGCAGGCAGCGCTCCAGCTTTCCGTCCGCGAACAGATCGGCGTTGTCCACGCCAAAGAAGACCCACGCGCCGCGCGCGTACTCGCCGCCGTAATGATGCATCAGCGCCGCGGCGGCGCCGCGCAAACGCCCGTAGCGGTCATACGCGTTCACCAGGGGAATCCACCGCGAATGGTTGATCCCCAGCACGCCCGAAGCCGCGTAGCCGGCAAACTCGCCTTTCACGCGCGAGTCCGCCTTGCACACGAACTGTTCCGGCGCCGCCTCCAGATAGGAAACGCGCCGCAGCCGGTAGTCCGCGTCGAACATGCCGATCTGCTCCGGCTGGACCACCAGTTCATCCTGCGGCAGACCGCGCGACGTGTTGATTTGCGGATCGTCGCTGCGCCTCTCCAGGCGGACGCCGCTCACCCACAAAGTGCCGGTGGCCTCGAACAACCCGAACCGGACGCGCAGGTGCCGCGTGTCCCCGGCGAGAGAAATTAAGGTTCGGACAGCGCCCCAATCCGAGGTTCCGGCGGCCCGCCCAACCTCCTGCTGCGTCGCGTATACCACCTCACCGGCGGCATCCAGTTGTTCCAGGTTGATGTAGCCGTAGCCGGACTGAGCGGCGTCGATGGCCTCGGCGCGAATCCGCGCTTCGAAATAATAACGCTTCCAGATCCCCTGTGCCGCCACCGAGCAGCGCCAATCGGCGCCGCGGCCCCAGGTGCCCGCCGGAATGCTTACGCGCGCGGCCTTTTGCGCGGAGTCGACACCTGCCGCCGCGCCTGCCGGAATCGTCCAACCGGCGGTTTTGAGCGCTTCGAGCCCAAGGGTGAAGCCGCCGCCCGGAATCAGGTTTTCGCCGTGTTCCCTCTGGACCTGGTCGTCGTCGAAGCTCCAGCCCGGGCCGTTTTTCACCACCGGAGATTGAAAGGCGTACCCGCCCGTAGTCAGCAGATTGCCGCCGCGTTTGAGAAACTCGCGTAGCCCGGCGCGCGCCGGAGCGGGAAACGATTCCCCGTAGGGCAATACCAGCAGATCGAAATGCCGGCGGTCGAAGCGCTCCGGGCGGGCCAGATCGCCGGCCGTCAGGTATTCGGTCTGGTAACTCTCCCGCAGCAAATCGGCCAGGCGTTCCGGATCGCTCGCCGTACCGCGAACCGGCAGGGTGTCGCGCAGAATCGCCGCCTTCGGCTGACGTGCGCCGGTCTCGACCAATACGGCGGTGTGGGCCCATTGCGCAGCCATGTCTGGCTCGACGACATCGGCCAGTTCGGCCGGCTGGACGTCTTCCACAAAGGTCAGGTCGTCGAACCATGCCGTGCCCGCGGCGCGATAGAGCCCGACCGTAATCTCGAACCAGGCGGTTCCTCTCCGGCACGTGAAGGCCCGGCTGAACCGCTTCCAGGCCGAATCGCCCGTGGTATTTCCCAGATGCTGTTCTTCGATGTGGCCGTCGGCGGTATACTGCGCCGGCCGGCCCTGGAACTCAAACTGCGGCGCGGAAAAAAAGGCGCCGCCTCCCGCCGTCAAGGGCTTCACTCCGGCGGTTTTCATCCAGCCGGACAGGGTGTAGCGCGCGCCTTCCCGCGGGTTGAACACCAGAAAGCGCCCATAGTCGCCCGCGGCGGATCGCACCCGCAAAGACCTTCCGCCCGCGCGCCCAACCGTCTCGTCCAGGGACGCGCCTTCGCTCAGTTGCCATCCCCAGGCGTCGGCATCGAATCCGCCGTCGTGCAGCAAGGTGATTCGCTTGCCGTGCGCGCCGGCCGCCTGGCGGGAGGCTTCGGGCACCAGCGCATATAACAAAGAGGATGCAGCGCTTTGCTGCAAAAACATTCGGCGGCTGATGGAATGGCGCACGGGCCGGCTCTCGCGCTGCTTAAATGTCTAGACCAATGATCTAGACTTTAATACCATGCCTGCGATATTCTGTCAATGGCCGCGACCGCTCCAGCGTTTCGGAGCCGTCTCGGACAAACAACGGGGTGACGATGGTGCTTGGCGGAGTTTTTCTGGCGGTTCTCTCGGGAATCTGCAACGGCCTGTTTACGGCGCCCATGAAACTGGCCAAAGCCTGGAAATGGGAGAATATCTGGCTGGTGTTCATCCTGGTGGCGTGCGTGGCCATGCCCGCCGTCATGGTCTTTGGTTTGGCTCCGGGCTCTCCGGAGATTCTGGGCCGCGCGCCGCGCGCCGCCGTGGCCGCCGCTCTGGCGTTCGGCTTCACCTGGGGTTTCGGGGCCATCTGTTTCGGCCGCAGTGTCGACCGCCTGGGCGTTTCGATCGCCAACAGCCTGGTGATCGGGCTGAGCGCCGCGCTCGGTTCCCTGGTCCCGCTTCTCATGAGAGGCTCTTTCCAGGCCGGCGCAAGGGAATCGGTGCTGTTCGGCGGCGTCGGCGCATTTCTGGGGGGCGTGGCGCTGTGCGGCAAGGCCGGCCGTATCCGCGATGGCAGCGTTGCCGCCAAGGGCTCCATGACGGGGTATCTGTTCGCGGTCGCCTCGGGCATCATCTCGGCCATCTTCAACATCGGCTACACCCTCGCGCTGCCGATCTCCGCAACCGGTGTCCAACTCGGATATTCCCCGTTTGCCTCCACCAACTGCATCTGGCTGCTCATGCTGGGAGCCGGAGCCATCCCTAACGTGGTGTACTGTTCCTCTCTGGCTCGGAAGCATGGTTCGGGGAGACTGTTCTTCGCGGAGCGCTCGGCACGGCCCTGGCTGTTGAGCGCCGTAATGGGTCTGCTCTGGGGAGGCAGCATCTTTCTTTATGGCGCGGCCACGCCGCGGCTGGGCGAGTTGGGGCCATCGGTCGGCTGGCCGCTCAGCCTCGCGGCCGGCCTGCTGGTGGCCAACCTCATGGGTGTGTGGCTGGGAGAATGGGCGGGCACGGCCAAACGCGCCGTGACCTTTATGCGATTGGGAATCGCGCTGATCTTTTTCGCCATCGTTCTCTGTTCCATTTCTGCGAGGATGGGCGCATGAGCGTGCCGGAAAGCTGCCGCGGCCTGCGCGGCAAACTGATCGTATCGTGCCAGGCCGTCGCGGGCGATGCCTTTTACGGCCCGGACCTGATGGCCCGCTTTGCACTGGCTGCCGTGGCGGGTGGGGCAGCGGGCATCCGCGCCAACGGCCCCGAAGACATCCGCGCCATCCGCCAGGTGACAGCGGTCCCCATTATCGGCATCCAGAAATCCGTTCACCCGGACGGACGCATACTGATCACCGGGTCCTTTGAATCCGCCCATGCGCTGGTCGAAGCCGGCGCCTCCATGATCGCGCTGGATTGCACCGCCCGCGGGCAGCGGTACGGCGCATTCGACCGCGTCCGGCGCATTCGCGAAGAGCTTGGCGTGCCGGTATTGGCGGACATCGCCACCATGGACGAAGCCCTGGCCTCCGCCGATGCCGGCGCCGATATGGTGCTTCCCACCCTCCGCGGCTATACGCCGGATACCGAAGAGGTTACGGCTTTCGATCCGCGCTTTATCGAGGAACTGGTGGGCCGCCTGGGAGTTCCGGTCATCGCCGAAGGCCGCATCGTTTCTCCCGCGCAGGCGCGCGAAGCGATCGCGGCCGGCGCCTTCGCGGTGGTTGTCGGCACGGCCATCACCCGCCCCAAAGACATCACTGGCTGGTTCGCGACCGCGGTGGAACACGAATTCCGGTGCCAGACTCGCGAGACGTATTTCGTGGGCGTCGATCTGGGCGGCACCAACACCAAATTCGGCGTAGTTTCTTCCACGGGGACACTTGTGTTCGATTCCTTCGTGCCCACTCCCGCGGGCGGCGGCCGTGAAGCGCTGCTCGACAATGTGAAGCGGGCCATCCGCGAGGCTCGGAGGCGCGCGGCAGAGTTGGGTATCGCGATCGAGGCCGCCGGAATCGCCACCGCGGGTTGGGTGGACGCGCGCACCGGCCGGATCGCCTACGCCACAGGCAACCTGCCAGGATGGACCGGTACGCCCGTCGCCGAAGAGGTGTCCGCCGATTGCGGACTGCCGGTCGCGGTGGAAAACGATGCCAACGCGCTGGCTGCCGCCGAGAAGCGCTTCGGAGCCGCCCGTGAATGGACCGACTTCGTCTGCATCACGCTCGGAACCGGTGTGGGCTCCGGCTGCTACGTGGGTGGCGCGCTCCACCGCGGGGCGCATTTCTTCGCCAACGCGCTGGGCCACATGGTCCTCATCCCCGATGGAATCCCTTGCAATTGCGGGCAGAGAGGCTGTCTGGAAGTTTACTGCAACGCGGCCGCCCTGGTACGCTACGCGGGCGGGGAATTCCCATCCGCCGCAGACGCGATCGCCGCCGCCAACGCCGGCGACGCCAACGCCGCGGCCGCTATTCGAACCCTGGGCGGTCACCTGGCTCAAGGCTGCGCGGCGCTGGTGCAACTGCTCGATCCGCAGGGCATTGTCCTTTCCGGCGGGCTCGCAATGAACAACCCCCAACTGCTTGCCGCTGTCAGCGAGCGCCTCCCGCCACTGGTCTCGGTATGGGACCGGCGTGGCCTGTCGCTGGTGTCGTCCGGACTGGGTTACTTCGGAGGCGTCCTCGGCGCGGCGGCTCTGGCCTGTGATCGATGGCGCTAAGGAATGGCGCGGAATTGACGGCGCATGAAAGCAGCCAATTGCGGAGCAGACCACGAAAAACGATGGTCTGCCCCACGGCAGGATCGCGCCAAGTTATTTTTGCTCGAGCCCAAAGCCGGGAATGTCTATTTGCCGCCGGTCCGCTGGCGGCGGACCGAATGAACGATGGCGCTATAGAGGTCGCCGCGGTACGCCGATTTCGTCAGCTCCAGCGGCAGCCCGGAATCCGTGTAGGTATTGCGGTGGATGGTCAATATCGCGACGCCACGGGGCAGATCCAGGTGCCTGCGATGTTCGGCGGCGGGCAACTCGGCCGAGATCTCTTCCACGCAACTCCCCAACCGTAAGCCGTACGACCGCTCCAGAATCCGGTAGAGTGAATTCTTCTCCAGATCGAACTGTTCCAGCCGAGGGCACAGCCGCTCGCAAAGTTGCACTGTTTCAAGGGTCAGCGGAACGCCGCCACTGAGACGAATGCGCCGGATCTCATAGAGGTTCTCGCCCTGGGCCATGGCGAAGAACTCGCGCGCCGCCGCCGGCGGCGCCACCTGCCGGAACGACAGCAGGCGCGACTCCGGCTTTCCCCCGCGCGCCAGAATCTCTTCGGTGAAGCCGCGCAGTTCCTGCTGTTGTTTCTTGAGCCGGTCGTGCGCCACGAAGGTGCCTTTCCCCCGATGGGAGAGGATCAACCCTTCGCGCTCCAGTATTCCCATCGCCTGGCGCAGCGTCATGCGGCTGACGCCGAACTGGTCGCAAAGCACGCGTTCGGGCGGCAGAGGATAGCCGGGCGGCAGCGCGCCGCTCCTCAACAACCCGCCCACCGCGTCGGCGATCTGGGCATAGGCCGGTGTGGGCGCCCGCTTATCCAGCCGCAACCGCCGGAACGGTCCGCTCTCCGTCTGCAGTCGCATCGGCACCGTCTTGCCGCTCCTCAAACGCCCTGGAGGGCGCCAAATGTCTAGACCAATGATCTAGACTTATCTACCATGCTTCCGGCCTTGTGTCAACGGACCGGCGGATGGCGGGTGCGCGACATGAACGCGATAGATTCGTAGGAGCGCACGCGAATCGAGGAAAATTCGGCCGCTAAGAGGTTTGGCGCAACCACCGATATCCGCTCGGTTGAGACGCGGTCCAAATTGCTGATTTCACGCGATCCGCCGGAACGCCGGTAAGCAACCGGCGCGCAGGATGCCATCCGGATGCCATCCTGCCCCACATGGCGGGAAGCCCATGCCCGCTCCCTGGCGGTCGCGGCTCGGTATCCGACGTTCGTCTCCAGCTCTATGTCTCGCGCACCGCAAAAGAGAGGAGAGGCTCCCGGTTGATAGAATAGAAATCGGCTTCAACCCGGCCCGCGAGGCGGCCAACCCTAGGGAGACAACTCATGGCAGCGCAGAGTACCAATCGCTCGATGAAGCGGCGCAGCTTCCTTGCGGGAACCTCGGCCGGCCTGGGTGGACTGCTGTTGACAGGCAGCGGTCCTGACGCCGCTTTCAGTCAGACGGTTCCCGCCAGGGCGCCGGCCGCGAACGGCTCCGACGCCTGCCCGGTGGCGGGGCCGAGCGGACAGGTTATGAATCCCCGTAAGAAGGAACTGAGCCAGTTGCCGGCTCAACGCCTGTCCTGGGACGCGGTGGAGGCTCGCCTGGCGGTCGAGGGCGACGCGCGATGCCAACGCCCGACCGGGCGGGAACTGGCGCCGCGGAACCCGGAGTGCGAGATTGCCGAAATCCTCAACCTGGACACGGACACGACGTTTCAGGAAATGCTGGGCTTTGGCGGCACCATCATCGACAGCGACGTGTGGAACCTGCTGCGGCTGACGCCGGAGAAGCGCCACGCCGCCATCGCCGCGCTGGCCGGCAGGGATGGCCTGGGATTCAACCTGATGCGCATCGGATTCGGCAGCACGGATTGGAACCGGGATTTCAACTTCTACACCTACTGCGATGTCCCCCGGGGCGAAACCGATCCGACGCTGGCGCACTTCAGCGTGCAGAAAGACATCGACCGAGGCATCATAGACGTGGTCCGCGAGTTCCGCTCGGTAAATCCCGAGCTGCACATACTGGCCTCGGTCTGGGGCGTGCCGGCCTGGATGACCAGTAACCAGCAGATCATGCACGGCTTCTTCAACTCGGAGTTCACCGAAGTCTACGCCGACTACCTGGTGAAGAGCGTTCAGGCGTACGCGGCGCTGGGCATCCCGATTCAATACCTGACGGTTCAGAACGAGCCGGCGACGGGCGGCGACCGCGCCACCCCGGCGGCGATGTGGACCTGGGAGCAGGAACGCGACGTACTTCTGGCGGTGGGCAAGCGCCTGGCGGCCAACCGGATGACCACGAAACTCTGGGTGATGGATCACAACTTCGACATGGCGCAGAGCTTCGCCAAGCCGCTGCTCGACGACCCGCGGGTGAAACGGATTACCCACATGGTAGCCTTTCACGATTATCGGGGCAGGCCGGAGGAAATGGCGCTGCTGGGGCGGCAGCATCCGGACGTGCCGGCGGTTCTCAGCGAGCGGGCATACGGCCGGATCCGCGACCTCGGGCGCCTGATGGACGTACTGGCAAATGGCGCCACCGGTTACATCAGTTGGACGACCGTCACCGACGAATGGGGCGGCCCGGACCAATACCTCGGCATCCCGCGCGAGAAAGGACCGGCGCGGACCGATTACGAGAAGATGCCGCGCATCATGGTGGTACCGCAGGGCGAGAATCCGCCTGCCGCGCACCTTACCGCGGCGTATTGCGGGTACCGGACCTTCAGCCCCCTGATCCGGCGCGGCGCCCGGCGCATCGGCTCGAATCCGCTGACCCGGCTCGATACGTTCAACGCGGCATTTCGCAATCCCGATGGCAGCGTGGTAGCAGTGCTGATCAACGGCGGCGGCGAGGGTTTCGATATGGCGGTGCAACGGGGGCGGGCGGCATTGACGCTGCACCTGCCGGCGAACGCCATCCTCAGCCTGTTCTTCAAGGGGTAATTGCCATTCATTTGGCCGCAGGCCCATGGGCACTCCCTGGCTGTCGCGGCTCGGTAAGGGGCACCGCGTGAGCTCACCTCTCTCGCCTCTCCAAATCGGTAAGCAGGTACCCAGCCACTCGGGGCGGTGTTGTGCCATGCTGTAGTTTCCGATGACTCTCGGCCCCGAAGTTCAAGCCCGGCTTTACGAGGACCTGCCGCCCGCGCGGCCGGGAAATCCCATCTTCTGCCACCAGGAGTTTCTGGAGAAAATGGAGCAGAACCGCGCCAGCACGGTGGGAAGGCGCGCGGCGCTGCTGATGCACCGGCTTCTGGTGGACCTGAGCCGCCAGTATTACAAACCGACGCAGGGCGAGAATCGCGGCTGGCGGCGCTCGCCGCTGGGTGGCAGCCATGGCAGCCATTTTTACGCGTGGTGGGCGCCTCGCGGGGCGGCGCCGCTGAAGGGCTCGGCGGATTTCGAAACCGCGCCGGAGGGTGCGATTTTCCTGCGCGACATCCGCCATCACGACGACCACCGGCCGCTGAACCCGCACGCGCTCGGCGAGAGCTATCTGCGGGTGGATGTGCAGGACTTGCGGCGCGCGGATTACGTGCCGGAGCCGTGGACGCAGAACCAGGCGCGATTCGCGCAAGCGCGGCAGAAGATCCGCATCGTGAAGGGATTTCCAGGATCCGGCAAGACCACGGCGTTGTGGCACGCAGCGGACGTGGCCGGGACCGAACGCATTCTATACGTGACGTATTCGCCGGAACTGGCGGCGCTGGCGCGGGACCATTTCGACAAGTTCGTTCCGGCGCACAAGAAGTTTCGCGTGTCGACCTACGCGCAATTTCTACGGGACGTGCTGGGGAGCGAGGCGCCATTCCAGCCGGTGCCACAGACGAGGGCGGCATTCTGCAAAGAGATTTCGGGCTTCTCGACCTCGATTCTGGGGCCTTGGCTGAACGAAAAGGGCGCGTTATACGAAGAGATGCACGCCCACCTGTTCGGAGCGGCGCTGCCGTTTGCGGTAGGCCGGTTCCCGGCGGTTCCGGACCGCCGGATTTCGGCGCGCCAATACCGCGAGATGCGGGAGCGGTCGCTGGGCCGGACGGCGGCGGAAGCGGTGGTGGAGGTGGCGGAAACGCTGCGCAAGCGGGGCGCGGCGGCGCTCGAGCGGAAGTTTTTCCCGGAGTTGGACCTGGCCTGGCAGGCGGTGGAGCGCATCCGCGCGAAGGGTGCGGGAGAATTCGCCGGGTACGACTGCATCGCTCTCGACGAAGCGCAGGACCTGACCCCCATCGAGGCTCTGGCGATGGTGGAACTGGCCGCCTCGCTTCATAAGCCGGTGGTCCTGGTGGCGGGCGATGAAGCGCAGACGGTGCGTCCCACGGATTTCGAGTGGGGCTGGTTTCAAGACCTCATCCATCACCGGCTGGGCACGCCGGTCGAGACCAAGCTGCAGACGAATCTGCGCAGCCCGCGGCGTATCGCCATGCTGGTGAACCGCGTGTGGGACCTGTACGGGGCGATCTCCAAGCACGAACGGCCGGGCGGGGCCGGAGTGGCGGATATCGACGCCAATGCGGGCGACCAGCTCGTGTATTGCGTGGCCAGGCCGGGCGAGGAACTGGAAGAACTGCTGACCGCGTTGACGGAGCGCGCGGGGCTGGCGGTGATCGCGTTGGGGGACGATGTTCCGGGATACGTGCCGCCGCAACTGCGCGAGCGGATATTGACCACGTTCGAGGCCAAGGGGCTGGATTTTCAATCGGTGTGCGTGCTGGACGCGGGCCGGGCCATTGAGCGGGTGACGAACACGCGCGAGCGCGGGCGCGGCATCGAGGTGGAAGACCTGACCAAGCGGCTGGCCATCGACCAGCTTCGGGTGGCGCTGAGCCGGCCGGCGGAGAGACTGTACTGGCTGGAAGTGAGCCCATCGGACGGGGCGCGGACAGCGGCGGAAGCGATGCTCACGTTCGACGAGCGCCCGTATCCACTGGTCCCCGCGGGGCTGTTGAAGTGCCTGGAAGAAGAGGCGCTGGACGTGGAGGAGCGCGTCCGGCTGTGCGAGAGCGACGCGCGGCAGTTGCTGGACGTTCGGCCGGTGCTGGCGTGGTCGCGCGCGCAGCAGGCCGTGGCGCTGCTGGGGGAGGAAGGCGGCAAGTTCTCCGTGAGCGATCCGGAGGCTCGCAAATCGGCCTACCTGACGCTTTGCCGGGTAGCATTGCACCTGGGCCTGCGGCGCGTGAATCTGCCGATGGAGTTGGGGCCGATGAACCTGTTCGGCGAAGCGTCGGGCGCGGCCGAACGTGCCGGACGGCAAGGGCTGGCGGATCTGCTCGGAATCGTGGGGTTGTGGGCGCGCAATTTCAGCGAAGACAGATCCGCCGCCGTGTATTCGGTAGCATCGGCGATTCGAAGAGGGGAAAAGGAAGTCGATAACTGGCTGGCGGCCGAATTAGAGCCCTGTGCCGCCGAATGGATCCGGCTGCTGGAAGGGCAGGCGGATAAGGTGCCGACCATGGTCTACCTGGACCTGCCGGTACTCTACCGGCTGTTCCTGCCGGCCAAGGCGGAAGAGCGCACCGCGCGGCTGCGCGACAAAGCCATTCGCGGTTACCTCGAGATGCGCGACTACGGGGAAGCGCTCAGGCTGGTGCACGAGATGGCTCACCCGGACGCCAAGCTGATCGCGGCGTGTCACGAAGGAATGGGCGAACTGGAGCTGGCGGCCGGCGAATTCCTGAAGACCGGCAGCCCCAGCGACGCACTGCGCTGCTACCGCCGGATTCCGGACTTCGACAAGACACTGGATCTGCTGAAGACGATGCCGGACCATCCCGCGCGGGAATCGCTGGAGTGGCTGCGGCGGATGCGCGACCTGGCGGCCGAGCGTCCGCCGGAATTCGGCAAGCAGGTGTTGCCGGAAGAGAAAAAGCTGTTGGAGCACGTGCTCGAAGCCAGCCTGGGCGCCAGCCGCAAGAAGCCAGCGGCTAAGAAGAAAGCGGCGGCGGCGCCGCGGAAACGGGCCCGTCCGGGGCGCACCGTGGAACGATTGCAGCCACCTTTCTGACGGCCGTGCCCGCTTGGTTCGAACTCTCCTGCGCCGGCGCGGGTAACTCGTCAGTGACGCATGGTGACTAACAAACACAACCGCTCCCTGGCGGTCGCGGCTCGGAAATGCGCGCGACCGCCAGGGAGCGGTTGTTTAATGAATGGCCGTGATTTCGAAATGGCGTCCTTGGCCGGTAGGGCGGGTCGTGGCCCGCCCTACTAACCAAGCGGAACTCAGAAGTGGTACTTCACTGCGATTTGTACGTTGCGTGCTCCCTGCGAGCTGTTGAGCAGCCCGAGGGTGGGCCCAATGCCGTGATTCGGGGAATTCAAGATAGGCGTATTCGTCATGTTAATGAATTCGGCGCGGAGATCGAACCCGTGCCGTTCGGTGACGCTGAAGGTCTTCGACAGACTGAGATCGAAGTCGTCCAGGCCCGGTCCGCGAACAGTGCCTACGCCGCAACTGCCGAAAGTGTAGGCGGCGGCTTGCGTGTAGGAGGCCGGATTGAACCATTGATAGCCTCCCGAGGGCGAGTTCTGTTTGCCGAAGACGTCCGGGGGAGCGATGCAATCCGCCCGGGCGCCGCGGGAACCGGTATTGGAAGCGTCGCTGCCGGTGACGGTGAGCGGGAAGCCGGTGTGCAGGCTCAGGATACCGCCCACTTCCCAGCCGCCCACAACCGCGTCGAGGCCTTTGTTCATATTCTTGCCGAACATGCGATTGCGGCCAAACGGGAGGTCGTAGACGACATTGGTGACAAAGTTATGGGTGGCGTCATAGTCGCATGGCCCCCATTCGGCCTTGGCATCGTAGATGTCCTGATAGTACCAATTGCTTTGACCGGACTGTCCGCCCTGGCCGTAGTAGCCCAGATTGTTCGTCATGCACTTGGAGTAGGTGTAGTTGAGCACGAATTGCAGGCCGGAGGTCAGGCGCTTCTGCAGGGAAAACTGCAGCGCGTCGTAGGCCTGGTTGCCAATCGAAGCCGTGCCGGAGATCTGCCCGATCTCAGACTGCAACGTCGGGTTACCCGCCAGATATTCGGTAGGCGACACGGTATCGTTGCTGGCGTTCAACACTTTCTGGAAATAGGGCATGGGCACCATCAGGTGGGTGGCGCGCTGTCCCACGTAGCTTGCGGAGACGGTCATACTCGAAGTGACTTGCTGCTGCAGCGTAAGGTTCCATTGATTGGAAACCGCCGGACGGATATTCGGATCCCAAACGCGCAGGGTAACATTGGCGAACTGGTTCCCGGCATTGCTGGTGAAGGGGAGGAAGCCATTGGCGAGCGTCGAGCCGGGAAGATTATTGTACGCGGCTCCGGTGTATTGGTCGTCGTGCTCCACCGCAAAGGGCGGGTTGATGGGCAGGCGCAGGTTGGTTCCGGTTCCCTCCAGGTAGTTCGAGAGGGTATAACCCGCGCGGACCACGAATTTGCCGCTGCCGGGAGTCCAGGCGAAGCCAATGCGCGGCTGGAAGTTGGTAATGCCATTGTATTGGTTGTAGAGGGCGTTGCAGTTGTTATAGGGGCAACTCTGTCCGGAGGTGTACTCCTGGCCGGTGAGGAGGTTGAAATTCGCCTGGCGATTCTTGACTTCGTCCCACGGCGTATGCAATTCCCAGCGGAGCCCTAGGTTGAGGGTCAGCTTGGGAGTGACGCGCCAGTCGTCCTGGAAGAACGCGGCCAGGGAATTCGAGCGCTGGCCCCAGGTACCGCCGTTGACGCCGCCCTGAATTTCGTCGGGAAGGCCCAGCAGGAAGTCGGCTTCGGAGGTGCCGCTGCCGTTGCCCGCTTTGGTTCCCGGGACCGGCCCGGCCGTATATTGGCCGTTGAACAGGATGGTGCCGGCCTCGCCGTTGTTTCCGGAGTAAAACGTATCCATGCGATAACGGTACGCCTGGAAACCAATGTGCATCGTGTGCGCGCCCTTGGTCAGGATGATCGTGTCTTCCAGGTGAATGACCGCGTCGGCGAACAGTTCATAGTTGTCGGCGGTGCCGAAGCTGGCCGCATTGGTCGGTCCGTTGAAATTAATGGAGGGGAGAAAGGCCGACGGCACGCCCGGGATACCGACGGTCTGACCGAAGTTCGCAAGCCCGTTGGCGGCGGCGCCGTTGTTCACGAAAACGTAATTGACGCCCGCGCGCGCTTCGTTGACCAGCGACGGGCTGAAGGTGTGGGTCCAATCCATCACGCCGGTGTGGGTGGGGTCGGTCGAGAAACTGTTGTACTTCAGCGGAAAAGTATTGTCGTTGGGGTTGTCGAACCGGCTTTGGGAGTAGCGCGCGAAAAAGCGGTCCTTTTCGGAGATGTTATAGTCGACCTTGGCGTCGCCCTGGTCGGTGTTGTTGGTGCTGTTCGCGCCGTACTGAAAATTGTTCAGCAGGTTGCCGTTGGTGGGCGCCGGATAGTATTTCGATGTCACGATCGCCAAAGCGATGGGGCTAAGCAACGACGTGGGAACGATATTCCCGGGAAATACAGCGCGGTTGGCGGCGGTGGACGACGAAAAGGGGTTATAGAGCACTGTCGTCGGCAGGAGCTGGGAAAAGTCGCCGTTGCGCTCGGCCGCGGTGAACACCGTGGTGGTGGAGACGCTGGTCGGTGTATCGTCGCGCGACCCCTGGTAGTCGACGAAGAAGAACAGCTTGTCCTTCTTGATCGGCCCACCCAGGGTTGCGCCGAAATTATTCCAGCGGATTGCCGAACGCTGGGCGCCCTCGAAGTTGTTCGACCACGTGTTGGCGTTCAACTGGTCGTTGCGGAAAAACTCGAAGGCGCTGCCGTGGAACTTGTTGGTGCCGGACTTGATGGTGGCGCTGACGATGGCACCCATGAAATTGCCGAACTCGGCGGGCGCGTTGTTGGTGATTTCGTTGAATTCCTGGATGGCGTCCACGCTGGGCGCGTAACCGACCAGGTTATCGGAAACCTGGTTGTTGTCCAGACCGTCGAGTATGAAGTTGTTGGCCTGTTCGCGGTTCCCGTTCACGTTCGGGCGTCCGCTGCTGGCGGTGGTCTGTCCTTGGAAGCTGGATGGATCGGGATGGATGCTGCCCGCGGCGAGCAGGGTCAATTGTACGTAATTTCGCGATGCGAGAGGCAGGTCCTCGTTGGTGCGGGCGTCGATCACTTGCCCCAGTTGCGTCGACTGGGTCTGGAGCACCGCTTCGGTAGCGGCGACTTCCACGGTTTGCGACAGGCTGCCAACCTGGAGTCGAAAATCCAGACGGGCCACCTGGTTCATTTGCAGCGAAACGTGGGACTCCACGGCTTTCTGGAAGCCCTCGTGTTCCACCTTCACGTCGTAGGTGCCTATCGGCACGCGGGGAAGGTTATACTCACCGTCCTGGTTGGTGCTGGTGGGCCACTTGGTTCCGCGATCCGTATCGGTAGCCGTAACTTGGGCTCCCGGCACGGGGGCACCCGAAGGGTCGGTGACTTGGCCAGTGAATGCCGCGGTGACCTGTTGGCCCCATGCGGAGACCGCCAGGGCGCAGACCGCACCGGCCAGAGCCACCGTTCTACAACTGTGTAACAGCGTTCGAAGTTTCACGAGATAATCTCCTGTCGTTAAGGAGAAGCGCGAGCCTCTCCGGCCTCTAATTGCAGCGGGCGGATTGCTGTATTGCAGCTCACATACCCGCTAACCCCCTACTCAAATCGGCAGCCTGGCTGAAGGTCGGCTTCCGCCAGGCGCTGTTTGCCCAATGAAACAACGTCTCGGTCATACTGGGCCCTTAGCCGGGGAATGTCCAGTTCACAACGGTTGCGGTATGGTTACGACAGGTTCGTTACGCCAGCGAACGTGCCTGAATTCAATCGGATAGTGGGGCGACCTCGAAACAGCTCCGACGCCGATGGGAGCCCCCCGCAATCGACCCTGGGCCCCGCGCTCGCGCTTTACGTCTGTTCGGGACCGCACACAAACATGGCCGCAACCGTTGTGAACTGGACATATTTCGCCCACTGGCTTAGGCTTGCCGTAGCCCAGCGCCATGACCGAACCGGAAAATCCCCGCCGCACTCCTCCCTACGCATGGGTGCCGACGCTCTATTTCGCGGAAGGAGTTCCCTTTTTCGCCGTCTCCTTAATCGCCGGCATCCTATACAAACGGCTTGGCTTAGGCAACGACGTCATCGCGCTCTACACCAAACTGCTGTTGCTTCCCTGGTCGCTGAAGCCGCTGTGGAGCCCGCTGCTCGAGATGTTCAAGACCAAGAAGTATTTCGTGGTCCTGCTGCAGTTCGTGGGCGGCATCAGCCTCGGCCTGATCGCTCTCTGCCTGCCCCTGCCCGGATATTTCCTATACACGATCGGCCTGTTCGCGGTGGTGGCCTTCTGTTCCTCCACTCACGACATCGCCGCCGACGGCCTCTACATCGCCAGCCTACGCAGCAAGGAGCAGGCCGCCTACGCCGGATGGCAGAGCGGCTTTTACAGCGTGGCGCGCCTGTTCTCCCAAGGCGGCCTGATCGTCCTGGCCGGGTACCTGGAAGCACGCATGGATGTGCCCCACGCGTGGATGGTCATTTTCGCCAGCATGGGGCTGATTCTGGTGGCACTCAGCGTGTATCACGGCCGCGTTCTGCCCAGCGGAGGCGCGGCCCGCCATTCCGGCAGCCTTCGCCAAATCGCCGCTACTTTCCGGGACGTGCTCGTCAGCTTTTTCCGCAAGCCGAATATCTATTGGCTGTTGCTGTTCATCCTGCTCTACCGTGCCGGGGAGGGCCAGGTGGTCACTATCGGGCCGCTCTTCCTGGTGGATAAACGCTCCGTCGGCGGCCTCGGTCTTTCCATGGACCAGTTCGGCACTATTTACGGCACTTTCGGCACGCTGGCGTTTCTGGCGGGCACGGTCCTGGGCGGATATTTCACATCGTGGCTCGGTCTGCGGCGCGCCCTGCTGCCGCTGATCTGTGCCATGAACTTCCCCAACTTGGCCTACGTCTACCTGAGCGCGGCGTTGCCCACCAATCCGGTGTTGGTGGCGTCGGCGATGAGTGTCGAAATGTTTGGCTATGGCTTTGGCTTTGTCGGCGTCATGCTCCTCATGATGCAGGAAATCGCACCCGGCAATTACCAGACGGCCCACTACGCGTTCGCCAATTCGCTGATGAACCTGGGACTCATGATTCCGGGAGCGGTAAGCGGTAAAATCCAAATGGCGATCGGCTATCGAAAATTCTTCGTATGGGTTCTGATTTCCTCGGTGCCCGCTCTTATTCTATCCCGCTTTATCCCCATAGGACGGCGCGCGACCCAAGCCGCGCCGGATTCGGAGGCACAACCCGCCCGTGTCTGAAACCCTGAAAGCAATCGTCCTGGCCGCCGGAGATTCCATCCTGCTCCAACCGCTCGGCGAGCGGAGCATCCTCGAGTGCGTCATCCTGAATGCCCTCGAAAACGTCCCGCCGGAGGACATCTACATCGTCGTCGGAAGCCATAACGACGACGTGCGCGCGCACCTTGGCGAGCGCTATCGCTACGTCGTTCAGGAAAACCCGCTCGGCACCGGGGATGCCGTCCGCCATGCCGTTTCGCTCCTCGCCGGCTTCCATGGCGATCTGCTCATCCTCTACGGAGACACACCCCTGTTCCGCCCCGGCTCGATTCGCGGCCTGCTCAATCGCCATACCTTGCGGAAAGCTCACGCCACGCTGCTCACCGCGGTAGTCGATCGGCCGCTGCCCTATGGCCGCATCATCCGCGACGCCGCCGGGAGCATCATCGATATCATTGAAGATACCGAGGCCACGCCCCAGGTGCGCGCCATTCGCGAGCTGAACGTGGGCGCCTACGTGGTCGATTCGGGCATGATCTCGGCCGCCCTGGCCCGGCTTTCCCCGTCCCCCGTCGACGGCGAATTCCGCTTCACCGACTGCGTTCATGAGCTCATCCGCTCCGGATTGCGCGTCGAAAGCTACCAGATCTACGACCCCGACGAAGTGCAGGGCATCAACAACGCCGAGGACCTGGCACGGGCCGAATTCATCCTGCAGAAGCGACTCTATCGCCCGCGCCGCCAGGAGGAGCAAAACCTGGTAACCTTCGGCACCGGCGGCTGGCGCGCCATCATCGGTGAAGGCTTCACCATGCACAACGTCCGCCGCCTCTGCCAGGCGCTGGCCAATGAAATCACGCGCCAGGGCCAGGAGAAGCGCGGCGTGATCGTCGGCTATGACCGCCGCTTCCTTTCCCGGCAAGCCGCCGAAGCCGCCGTCGAGGTTTTCGCCGGCAACAACATCGCTTCGGTCCTTTTAACCGAGCCCGCGCCCACCCCACTGATCACCTACGCCACCGCCCGCCGCGGCTCGGCCTACGGGCTGGCCTTCACCGCCAGCCATAACCCGCCGGAGTGGAACGGGCTGAAGGTCTTTCACGGCGATGGCTCGCTGCTGCTCGACCACGAAACCCGCCAGATCGAGGCCGAAACCAACGCACTCGCTCCGGAGCGGGTGATCAAACTGGAACTCGACCTGGCGCTCGACGCGGGCATCGTCGAGCGCGGCGATTTCACCAACGAATACGTCGACGCCGTCGAAGCTCTCATCGATCTGGAAGCCATTCGCAACGCCGAACTGAAAGTTATCGTCGACCCCATGTACGGCGTCGGCCAGCTCACTCTAGGCACGGTCCTGACCGAAGCCCGCTGCCGCGTGACCTTTATCCACGAGCGCCACAACCCCTTGTTCGGCGGCCGCTCACCGGCGCCCAATCCCGAAGCGCTCCGGCTGCTTAGCTCCACCATGCGCGACGACGGTTACGACCTGGGGCTGGCCATGGATGGCGACGCCGACCGCATCGCGATCGTGGACGAACGCGGCGAGTATGTCTCGGTCGACGACCTCCTTCTGCTCCTTTATTGGTATCTGCACGAGGTGCGCGGCAGCCGCGGCGGCGTGGTCCGCAACCTGGCCACCACGCACCTGCTGGATCGCCTCGCCCACCGCCTGGGCGAGGAGTGCTACGAAGTGCCGGTGGGCTTCAAACACATCGTCGCGGCCATGGTCGGGCACGATGCCGTGCTGGGCGGCGAATCCTCCGGCGGCCTCACCATTCGCGGCCACATCCTGGGCAAAGACGGCATTTTCGCCTGCGCCCTGGTGGTGGAAATGCTGGCCAAAACCGGCCAGAAGATTTCCCAGCTTCTCGAGCGCGTCTATGCCCTTACCGGCCGTCTCTACCAGGCGGAAGAGAGCATTCCGGCTACGCCCGAGATGCGCGTGGCCATTCCGCGGCGATTGCGTGAAGCTCCCAGCGACCGCATCGCCTCTTACCCGGTTCTGAAGATCTCGCACGCCGACGGCACCAAGCTGTACCTGGAAAACGACAACTGGGCGCTGCTCCGCTTCTCCGGCACCGAACCCGTCCTGCGCCTGGCGGTGGAAGCCGATTCCCCCGAAAAAGCCGCCGAACTGCTCGGGTGGCTGCGCCAGTTCGTGAAGGCCTGAGAAATCCCCATGCGCTACGGCCATTTCGACAATACCGCCCGCGAATACGTGGTTGAACGTCCCGACGTCCCGGTTTCCTGGACCAACTACATCGGCGTCGAGAACCTGTGCACGGTTCTCTCCCAGAACGCCGGCGGCTATTCGTTCTACAAGCATGCCGAGCACCAGCGCGTCACCCGTTTCCGTCCCAACGGCGTTCCGCTCGACCGCCCCGGCCACTACGTCTACCTTCGCGACGACCAGACCGGCGAATACTGGTCGGTTTCCTGGCAGCCCGTCGGCAAGGATCTGGCGCAGGCCAAATACGAATGCCGCCACGGCCTCTCCTACTCGAGATTCTCCTGCGACTACCGGGACATCGCTGCCGAGCAGACCGTCTTCATCCCGCTCGGCGACGACGTGGAACTGTGGGACTTGCGAACCCGCAATACCGGCTCGACGCCGCGCAGTCTCAGCGTCTTCGGCTACCTGGAGTTTTCCTTCCACCACGTCGAAATCGACAACCAGAACCTCCAGATGAGCCTCTACGCCGCGGGCTCCAGCTTCGACGACAGCGTCATTGAATACGACTTTTTCTACGAGCCTTGGACTTTCCACTACTTCACCGCCAGCTTCGATCCCGATAGCTTCGACTCGGTTCGCGACAGTTTTCTAGGCCCTTACCGCACTGAAAACAACCCCATCGCTGTGGAGCGGGGCGAGTGCCGCAACAGCACGGAGCTGGGTGGCAATCACTGCGGTGCGCTCCACAAGCGCCTCTTGCTCGCCCCCGGCGAAGAGGCGCGCCTGCTGTTCCTGCTCGGCGTCGGCCCGCGCTCAAAGGGCCGCGAGATCCGAGCGAAATACTCCGTTCCCGCCAACGTCGACCATGCTTTCGACGCCCTCCGCCGGTACTGGCAGGCGAAGCTCGACATCTTCCAATGCCAGACGCCCCACTCCGGCCTCGACACCATGGTCAACACCTGGACTTTCTACCAGGCGGAAACCTGCGTGGTCTGGTCGCGCTTCGCATCCTTCATCGAAGTCGGCGGGCGCACCGGCCTGGGCTATCGCGACACTTCCCAGGACGTGATGAGCGTAGTTCACACCAATCCCGCCAAGTGCCGGCAGCGCATCGTCGAACTGTTGCAAGGCCAGGTGAGCCAGGGCTACGGCCTTCACCTTTTCGACCCCGATTGGTTCGACCCCGAAAAACAGACCGCGCCCAAATTCAAATCCCCTACCGTCACGCCCACGCCCGACCGCAAGAGCCTGATCCACGGCCTGGCCGACGTCTGCTCCGACGACGCGCTGTGGCTGGTGCCTTCCGTTTGCGAATATGTGAAAGAGACTGGCGATGTGGCGCTTTTCGATGAGGAGGTTCCGTTCGCCGACGCGGGCCAGGCCACCGTATACGACCACCTCAAGCGCGCCCTGGACTTTTCCGCCCGCGAGGTCGGCGCAACCGGCATTTGCAAAGGTCTGCGCGCGGACTGGAACGACTGCCTGAATCTCGGCGGCGGCGAAAGCGCCATGGTTTCCTTCCTGCATCACTGGGCTCTGGGTGCGTTCGTCGAGGCCTCCGAATATCTCGGCCGCCACGAAGATGCGCACACCTACAGCCTGCTTGCGGAAAAGGTGCGAACCGCCTGCGAGAGCCAACTTTGGGATGGCGAGTGGTACATCCGCGGCATCACCGCCAAGGGCGTCAGGATCGGCACGCGCGCCAGCGACGAAGGCAAGATCTTCATCGAGAGCAACACTTGGGCCGTGGTCTCCGGCGCCGCATCGGAGGAACGCGCCCGCTCCGCCATGGACGCCGTGGACCGGTATCTTTACTCTTCCTACGGCATCCATCTTTTGTGGCCGGCGTTCTCGAAGCCTAACGACGATATCGGCTTCGTGGCCCGGGTCTATAAAGGCATCAAAGAAAACGGCGCCATCTTCAGCCATCCCAATCCCTGGGCCGTGATCGCCGAATGCAAGCTGGGCCGCGGCTCCCAAGCCCTGAAGTTCTACGATTCCCTGCTGCCCTCGAACCAGAACGAGCGGATCGAAATCCGCGAAGCCGAGCCGTATTCGTATTGCCAGTTCGTGATGGGCCGCGACCACACCGCCTATGGCCGCGCCCGCCATCCCTGGCTGACCGGCAGCGCGGGTTGGAACTACACCGCCGCCACGCGCTGGATCCTCGGTATCCGCCTGAGCTTCCATGGGCTCGAAATCGACCCCTGCATCCCCGCCGCGTGGAAACAGTTCCAGGTAACCCGCCAATGGCGCGGCGCGACGTTCCGGATCACGGTGACCAATCCGAACGGGGTGGAAAAGGGCGTCAGGAGCGTCACCTTTAATGGCGACTTGTGGACAGGCCCGATTCCTCCGCAGCCCGCCGGAAGCGTTCACCGGGTGGAAGTGGTAATGGGTTGAACCTCAATAGATGGCCCGGCCGGTCATCGGCGGGGGCGGCGCGATGCCGAACTCTTTCAGGATGGTCACGGGCAGGTCTTTCAGGCCGGGGTCGGTAAGGCGCGGCCTTCTGGTGCCGAGCAACACCCCGGGAACCGAAGCGGCCGCCATGCAGTGGTCGCCAATCCAGGCGTCCCGGTTCGGTTCGATGACGGTGCCTGGCACGCCGCCCATGGCCGTTTCCCAGGACGCGCGGTAGGGCGGTGCGTAACCCACGATCAGGTCGGGAGCGAAGCGGCTGGCGGATTTGCCGGGCGAGGAGACATCGGCGATCACCGCCTGGCCGGTGGCCGGATCGCGGAAGGCACCGAGGCGCCGGACCAGGTCCGCAACCAACTTGTCGCGCTCGGCGCCGGGCTGGACGATGCCGTGCCGTTCGCGGCCGGCGAGATTGACGTAGAGCGCGTTCAAACCCATGGCGTAGGCTTTGGTTCGGCCCCAATCGACGTCCGCGAGCGAGGTTCCGGCGCCCAGAGCGAGGAAGCCCTCGCGCCATAGCCAGGTATTCAGATTCACGGCGTAATCGAAGGCGGCAAAACCGTGATCGGACATCACCATGACGGTGGCGCCGGCGGCTCGTTCCAGCACGCCGCCAATGGCACGATCCACCGATTGGTAGGTTTCCAGCAGCTCGGCTTCGTGGCGGCCCCACAGCAAGTGCGAATTCTGATCCACTTCGGAAAAGTAGAAGAAGAGGAACCCGTCCCGGAAGTGGTCGAGGCAATCGCGCAGCATGGCCCGCCGCCCGGCGGAAACCAGCCGGCTCTGTTCCAGGTACTCGGGCAGCGTCAGTGCGCCCTGCCGCACAGCCGAAGTATCCTCTTCGATCCCTTGGGTGTAAAACGGGCCCAAACGGCTGGCGAGTTCGCGGCTCCAGCCGGCGGGGGTGGAGAGGGGCAGCGCGGGTTCGGCCGGGTCCGCGTTCAACGGCGATCGGTAGAGGCGAAACCCAGGCTGGAGCTCGCGCGCGTAGAGCCGGAACATGGCCGCGACGCCGGCCAGATGCGGGACGAGCGGGAACCGCACGCGAATCCACGGCGACCACTCGCCCTGGCGCAGGATGAACACGGACTCGCCGATCCGGAACCGGGCAGCGGGTTGGTCGAGGTCGACGTCGGCGGTCATTTCCAGGCTGGTGGAGCGGCGGTCGCGGCGGAGGGTATTGGGCGGGCCCTCCACCGGGAGGGTCACGCGGTTGCCGACGCGCTCGACCTGGACAATGCGTCCACCGGACACATCGCCGGCGGTATCGGCGGGGTCGTCCGTGTACCAGGTGAAGGTGCCGAACGTGCCCTCAAGGTCCGGCGTTCCCATGCCGGCCAGTTCGTGGCCATAGGCGGCCGGCGGGTAGTTGACCGGTATGCGAACCACGGTGACGGGAATGCCGTGTTCGGCCAGAAGCCCCCAAAACGGCTGGCCGGTGCGGAACGACCGGACGCGCGCCGAAGAAAGCGGCAGCAGGTAGGGCCCGATCGCCAATTGGTGCGCCGGCGTCACAAGCCCGGCCATGGACGAAAATGGCTGCAGGGTGGCGGGATCGCGGTGCACAAAATCGAAGAGCCCGTGGACGGCCGGATCGGTGCCGGTCATAAAAGTGGACCACGCTACCGGGCTCTGCGGCGGCATAGTGGTAGCCAGCCGCGCGAAACCGCCGCCATCGCGCAGGCGCGCCAGGTTGGGCAGCGCGCTCCAGTGGCGTTCCACAAACCCCGGGTCCATGCCGTCGACCCCGAGGACGATCAGCCGCTTGCCGTGGGCCTGGGACGGCGAATGGCCACAGGCAGCCAGGAACATTACCAGGAACGTTGCCGCCACGGGTTTCATGGGGCGGAGAATACCGGCGTGGACACGGCCATCAGTTCGCTCCCTGCTTCAGCGCGTCCAGCTCGCGTTGGCACTGCAGCGCCCGAGGGGCAAGCCGGCAGGCCGCTTCGAAATGAGTGCGGGCTTCGCCGGTGAGCCCGAGGTGTTTGTCCGCCAAGCCCAGTCCGAACTGCGACGGATAGTCGTCCGGCGCGGCCATGACCACCTGTTCGAAGCTGGCGCGGGCTTTGGCATAATCGTGCAGGTCGAGGTAGCAGGAGCCCAGATCGCGGCGCGCCACGGCGCTGGCCGGGTCCTGGGCGAGAATTTGCAGGAGCAGCGCTACGGCCTCGTTCAAGCGGCGGCCGGTGACGGCATCCATGGACTTCTCGTAGAGCCGGTATTCGGCAAGGCGGTCCTTGGGATCGGGCGCGGAGCCGGCCACACGCGTGCGCGGCCCGGGAGCGAGATAACCGAGAGAGGCGAGAAGCTTCCGGGATTCGGGCGTGGCCGCGGCCGCCTCGGTGGGCTGGGGCCGCGCATATCGGGCCAGAAGGTTGGTAAGTTCGGTACGCAGCGCGCGCGCCTGGCCGGGATTGGCAGTCGCAATGTTGTTGCGCTCTGCCGGGTCCTTGTCCAGATCGTAAAGTTCCGGCCGCGGCGCGTCGATGTATTTGTGTGTACCCAGGCGGACGCTTCGAAGGGCGGCCCAACCGAACGAATCGTGGGTGTAGAGGGTTTCGCTGTAGACCGCGTGCGGCGCGGTTCCGAGCAGGCTGGCGCCAACGAAGGACGGCGGCGCGGGCGCGTTCACGAAATCGAGGATGGTGGGCGCAACGTCGATCAACCCGGCGGGCCGTTCGATGCGGGCCGGGTGAGCAGCGGAGCCCACGGGCCAGTGGAAGACCAGCGGCACGCGCACCGTGCTTTGGTAAAGGAAACAGCCGTGGAGAGACTCGCCGTGGTCGCCGAGCCCTTCGCCGTGATCGGACAATAGAATGGCGAGCGACTTGTCCCACCAGCCGCTCTCGGCGAGCCCGCGCTTCAACCGGCCGATCAGCCCATCCACGTATTGAAGCTGGGCATCGTAGCGCGAAATACCCTGGCGGCGCGCGGCTTCCTCCGGCAGGCTGTAGGGCGTATGCAGATCGAAGAGGTGAATAAAGACGAAGACGGGTTGACCGCGCTGGGCGGCGAGCCAGCGTAGGGCCGCGCCCACCACCAGCACGCCATCGCGGCGATCCCGCACCGAGTACGGATTGGCGACGCCGCCAAAGAACATCTCGCCCGAAAGGGGTGAAAAGGCCTCGAAACTGAAGGGGCTGTCGTAGGTATCGAAACCCTGGTCGAGGCCCATCTGGCGTTCCAGGAAGACGCCGCCGATGAAACCTGCGGTCCTGTAACCGCGAGCCTTCAGGACGCCGGCCAGGGTAACGGCTCCACACGGTACGATCTCGGCGTTCTCCTGAATGCCGCTCTGGAATGGGTAGGTCGAGGTGAAAAGCGACGTGTGAGAAGGGAGGGTGAGGGGCGTCTGGCAGGCGGCGTTAGCGACGAGCGTTCCGCCGGCGGCGAACGAATCGATATTAGGAGTCGAGATGCGGTGATAGCCGTAGGCGCCGACGTGATCGGCGCGAAGCGTGTCGATCGAAATCAGAATGACTGGCGGCTGCTGGCCCGCGGCGGCGCAGAAGCCAATGGTGCTCGCCAGGCAAAATACAACGCCGGCCCGGAAGCGGGTGCCAACCCAGGAGAAGAACTGCATCTGTACTAATGTTAGTTGGACTCCCGGCCGGAGAAAAGGGTTCCCGCGGGGCTCTGGCGGCACTAGCGCCATGTTGGCGACCGCCGTCACACGTTCCAGGACGACTTTGGGTCCTCGGTCGGCGCGGGGCGCTTCTCCGGGCGCGATCTCTCGTCTTGTTTCCGCTCCCTGCTCGGAAGCATCGAAACCAGATAGGCCTGAGCCGAGGGCTCTTCTCGGATGCCGCTCCAACTCTTGAACGCATCGACGATGCGGTCGATGTGCAACTGAACATCGGTCAGTTGCCATTCTCGTCCGGTGTTGTAATCCGCTTCAGTGCGGTAATACTGCGCTTGCCCAAACGTGTAGGCAACATTGTGAAGATGGTACACAGTTGTCCACTCCGGCCCCTCCGGCGGCTTCTCCTTGAAATAGTTGTTAAGTTCAGCGACTTTCTTGTCGGCCGCCTGTTTCATCGGACCATGATCGAATACACGTCCCAGGATGGTACGAAGCTCTGGTCGCTGCCAGTTGGCGGTGGCCTCGGAAATTAGTAGATGAAAGAGGGCATAGTACGCTGTGGAAACCGCTCTGCGAAGACTCGCCTGGTGGGCATAGTCCGAGTGGAGATTGGCCATTTCCTGGGCCAACTCAAGCAATTCATGAGGGTAGCCCATCGATCAAGCCGATTTTTTGGCCTGCTCCGACTCCGTCAGAAAGTTGAAGTAGGGAAGAACTCCCCATTCTTCAAGTGGCTGCACCTGCTCGACGATAGACTGTGAAATCTGTCTCGTAATCGGGAGCAGTTGGGCACGCGGGATGCCATCGGCTAGAACGATCTCAAAGAAAACCGCCGACTCCCCGTTCCAGTCGGTGCCGAGCGTTGGCGTCACGTCAACGACGTGGGGCTGCAAAGTACCGGCCGCTCGAGCGACAGCCTCGAAAAACAGCGGCTGTTGTGCGAAAGCTCTGGCAAGGTACACCTGTTTATTATCCCCCACCCCGTGCCATTCCGCTATCGTTTCAGGGGGACGTGGGGACGTGGGGACGGGGACGTGGGGACAGCCCGCATGTTTCCGCCCGTACGGCCCGGACCGTCGGCAGTGCTACGAGGGGAAACACACGGGCTGTCCCCACGTTCCCCAGGTTCCCGAGCCGAGCCGCGACCGCGAGCGGCGCTAACGGGAGTGTCCAGGAAACAGGTGGGCAGGTGCGTGAAGGGAAGAGCCGCCTGAAAGGGCGGCCGCAGCCATGATTGGCTGCCCCACGGCCCAGCGTAGACAGACTTAGGGCGGAGTCCGCTCCACGGCGCCCTAAACGGATGTGCTTTTTGCGGTCCGACGGCCTTAGGCGGCCCTGCGGAGGGGCCTTTGGGTCGCCTGGAGGAGCTTTTTGGCCTCGGCGAGGCGGATCAGGTGGGTGGCGAGGCGGGCGATTTCGGGAATTGAAAAATCAAATTGCGGGGGGAGGGCCTGGCGCGGGTAGTCGCGCTCGATGTCGTAGGTTTCTCCTTTGCTTTCCGCCAGTTGGCTGAGGAGGGCGACCTCTTCGGCGACTTTCTGGAGGGCGGCCTGGCGCTGCTGCTGGAGGTCGTCGAGCATCTTTTTGTTTTTAGTGACGCGGTTCTGGATGCGGTGCGCGTAGAGGGAGAGGAGCTGGAGGTTCTTGCCATCGGCGAGCCAGACGCGGGCTTGGGCGAGGGCGACGTCGACCTGGGGGTTGCCGGAGGTGCCGTGGGCGGGCTGGCCGACACCGATGGCGAAGATGGAGCCTTCGATGGCGCCGGCGCGGTTGAGGGTCCAGCGGTCGGCGGCGATCGCCTGGACGAGGTCGGTTTCCATGCCGCCGACGGGGGCGAAGGACTCGTGGATGCCGGTGCAGTGTTTCCGGTAGGCGATCTCGTCGTCTGGGGTGAGGATGTGGACCTGGCCGGTGAGGCCGTGGCGGTAGGCGTTGAGGGCGCGCGGGTCGCGGGGTTTGGAAGCGTTCGATTGGTCGATCATGGAAGTCTCCTCCAACCTGAGAATTAGCACGGGAAAAGGAGGCTGGCGGGCGGGAGGGTCTGTAGGTGGTTGGAACGGTTGAGCGAATATTCCTTCAAAGTTTGTGACCGACTTGCAAAACTCCTGGAAAAACGCCCGGTCTAACTTGGTTGCTGGCAGTTGAATTGCGTCTCCGGATCCCTATTCTGGCACAGCGGTACATCCGGGTATTCCACCAGATAGCCGCCCCCGTTTTCGGTCGTCAGCTTCCGTACCGTGAACGGGTAAGCGTCCAGGTCCAGTTCCCTTTGTTTCTTCATCCTTCTGCGTCCTTTCGGCCCCCCAACTTGGCATCCAACAGTTCGACAAATATCCTCTTGTGGAAGTCAAAGGCTCTGGACAGTGGGTATGTTTCGCCTGCCGGAAGATGTTCGGACGGGCCTATGAACCACCAGCAGTCTACGATCGCCAGTTGCAACGGCCGATCCGCGTTCCAGCGCCCGAGAAAGTTGTCTGTCCCCAGTGCGCCAAGCCCATGATTGAAATGGGGAGGTTCTTTGTACCACCCAAGCGCACTCAGGTGCGACTGTGGGGATCTCTCGAGTCCCTGGCAGAAGCAGGATTTAGGTTTCGTTCAGCAGGATCCCGGCGCTGGCTGTTTCAGCGGGCCATTTCGGGCGGCACAGTTATCCAAGGCCGCATTGACAACGGGGCGGTCATCCGGCGGATTTCCTACATGGTTGAAAATGGAATAGTCTGGCCAGACAACATAGGCGGACGACGGAAAGCTCCGCGCCAACATGGGCGGTAGGGGGCGTCGCTCCGCGGAGTACTGAGGTTCTCCCAGATCAGCCGCGCCAATTTCTGCCTGGCGACGGCAAATGGGGCAGGTCGTGGCAGCTTGGCGAGGAACGCACGACAGGTTGAAGTGCGAGCCCACAGTCCAGTCGGGCTTATCCTAACGCCTATGCCGGGCCAGGGGGTCCGTCCCAGTTTTGGGTGCTTAACCGATCTGCGGGTCTCGCGGTTTAGGCCCGGCAATCGCTCCCTTCGCGGTCGCGGCTCGGTTACGGACACCGCGTGTTTGCAGTCGCTTACCGAGGCGCGACGGTTAGGGAGCGGTTGCCGGGAACCAACTCTCCCAAATCGGTTAAGCACCGCGCCATCTGCGGCATCGCGCGGGAGCCTGCGCCACGTCCGCCGCCAAATGGTCCCGTTTTCGCCGTAACGCGGCGGTTACAATGAGAACGTGCCTCGCTCTGTCCTCGCGGCGTTCGCCATGCTGGCCGCTTCGCTCGCCGCGCAAACGCCATTCCTCGCCTTGAAAGATGTCCGTGCGGGCATGCGCGGCACGGGACGGACGGTTTTTTCCGGCACCCGCATCGATGAGTTTCAGGTGGAGATTTTGGGCGTGCTGGAGAACGTCGGCCCCAAGGAATCGCTGATTCTGGCCCGGCTTTCGGGCGGCCCGTTGGAACAGACCGGGGTGATGGAGGGCATGAGCGGAAGCCCGGTCTACATCGATGGCAAGCTGGTGGGCGCGGTGGCGATGGCGTTTCCTTTCTCGAAGCAGCCCATCGCGGCCATCCGGCCGATCGAAGACATGGTGCGGATCACGACGCCGGCGGCGGGGGTGGCGCGGCGTGGCGCGGAACGTGCCGCGATTCAGCTTGCCCAAGCCGATCTGACGCGCGCCATTCCCGGTCCCGAACCTGCGCTGGCCGGCGGCGCGGGGCTGGCCGATATCGCCACGCCCATCGGCTTCGGTGGTTTCAGCCAAGCCACGCTGGACGCCTTCGGGCCCCGGCTGCGCGCACTCGGCCTCGATCCGCGCCAGGGCGTGGGCGGCGGCGCTTCGCAACCGGCCATGGGCAACCCGGCCGACCTGAAGCCCGGTTCGATGATCAGCGTGCAGCTTTTGGCGGGCGATTTCACGGTGGACGCGCAGGGCACCGTCACCTATATCGACGGCAACCGGCTGTACGCTTTCGGACACCGTTTTCTTTCGGTGGGCGCTACCGCGCTGCCCTTTGCCCTCGCCGAAGTGATTACCCTCATCCCCAACGTGAATACGTCGTTCAAGCTTTCGGCGGCGAAGGAATGGATGGGCTCGATCCAGCAGGACCGCAGCACGGCCATCGCCGGCGAGCTGGGCAAACGGCCGCCCATGGCGCCGGTGAACCTTACCGTTTCGCGGGGTGGACGCACGGTGGACAGCTACCACATCCAAATGGTGGAGGACCCGCTGTTGTCGCCGCTGCTGCTGCAGATGGCGTTGTATTCGGCGGTGGACTTCACGGAGCGCTCGGTGGGGGCGGAGAGCCTGCGTCTCACCGGCAGGATCGATTTTCAGAACGCCCCGGCGCCGCTGCGGATCGCGAACGTCTTCGCGGCCGATAACGGCGCGGCGCAGCAGGCGTCTCTCGGCGCCGCCATCCCGCTGGCCTACCTGATGCAGAGCGGCTTTGCCGGCCTGCGGTTGAAGAGCGTGGATCTCGCGATCGAGGTTTCCGACCGCAAGCGGGAGCTCACCATCGACTCGGTAACCGCAGTACGCCGCCAGGTGCGCGCCGGGGAAAAGGTGACCCTCGACGTGCTGCTGACCGGCGATGGCGGCGTGGAAAGCGCGCGGACGGTGGAGTATGCGGTACCGATCGGCGCTACGCCGGGCCCGCTCTATTTCACCGTTTCCGACGCCCTCACCGCCAATGTGGCGGATTTTCGCCAGACGATCGCGACCACGCCGCGCACCGAAACGCAGATGCTGGCGGCGGTGAACAATCTCCATCCCAACAACAAGGCGTATGTGCGGGTGTGGCGCACGGACGCGGCGTTTCAGGTGGAGGGCGCCGATTTGGGCGCGGTCCCGGCCTCGGTGGCGCTGGTGCTCGACCCGGCCCAGTCGAACCAGTCGGGCATCACCCAATCCCGCAATTCGAAAATCGCGGAAATCGAAATCGACGGGGGCGAAATGGTAATTTCCGGCGCTAAAACCATCCAAGTGGAAGTCAAGGAATGACGAGATCGCGCGCGGGTAAGTTCTCCCTATGGGCAGGCGGGACCGCCTGCCCCACCTCAGGTTTAGGCCGGCCGGCTAGAATCGTCTTGCTGGCGGCGGCAATGGCGGCGGCGCTTTATTCCAGCGGCACCACGGTGTGGGAGATGAATTCCTACGCCGATTTCATCCGCGGCCGGTTCGAAGGGATTTCGCTGAGCCGGGAAGGCCGGCTTTCGCTGGCACCCAAAATGGAGACCGTGTTTACCTCCGACCAGCCGGTGATCTGGGGCGTAGCCGAAGCGCCGGACGGCAGCTTGTACGCCGCCACCGGACACCGCGGCCGGGTGTACCGGATCGACGCGAGCGGCCACGCCAGCCTGTACTGGTCGGCCGACGAGCCGGAGGTATTCGCCATCGCGGTGGACCCGGCCGGCGCCGTCTACGCAGGCACTTCGCCGGACGGGAAGGTCTATCGCATCGAGGCGGGCAAGGCCACCGAGTTCTTCGCGCCCAAGACGCGCTATATCTGGACGCTGGCTTTTGGCCCGGATGGGAGCCTCTACGTGGGCACCGGCGACCAGGGCAAGCTGTTCCGCGTGGACGCTTCGGGCAAGGGCGAATTGTACTACGATACCGGCCAATCGCACATTACCGGCCTCGCCGTGGACGAGCAAGGGCGGGTCCTGGCGGGAACCGAGCCTAACGGCATTCTGTACCGCGTCTCCGCCAAGGACAAGGCGTTCGTGCTCTACGACTCCACGCTGCCGGAGATCCGCTCCATCATACCCATGCCGGATGGCACCATCTACGCGGCCGCGTTGGGGGGAGCCGTGGCCAAACAGGCGCAAGCCGCCGCGCAGGCGGCGCAGGCGGCGGGCAATCCCGGCGCCATGCCCACCGCCAACGCGTCCATCACGGTGGAAGCGCAGGCCGGTCCGGGTACCGAGATCAAACCGCCCGCGCCCGCCCAGCCGCCGCAGCCGGCCGCCACGCCGCAGATCAGCACGCAGTTCAATCCGGTGGTGGATGTGAGCGGAGTGGAAAAATCGGCGGTGTACCGGATCAATCCGGATAACACCGTAGAGACGCTGTGGAGTTCGAAAGACGAAAACGCGTTCGGCCTGCTGGCGCTGGAGCGGCAACTGGTGTTTTCCACCGATCAGGACGGCCGCATCTACGGGCTGGCTCCGGATCGGCGGGTCACCCTGATCGCCCAGACCAACCAGGGCCAGGCGGTGCGCCTGCTGCCGTCCGAGCACTCGATTCTGGCCGCGACCGGCAACCTGGGCCGCATCTTCCGGTTGAGCGAACTGCCCGGCGACAGCGGTTTCTACGAGGCCCCGGTACACGATTCCGGCACCGCTTCGCGCTGGGGCAGCGTGAGCTGGCGCGCCGATCTGCCGGCCGGCGCGACGCTTCGCTTCCGCACCCGCTCCGGCAATTCGATGAAGCCCGACCGCACCTGGAGCGACTGGTCGGAACCGCTGGGCGATGCCAATGGCTCGCGCATCTCCAGTCCCAACGCCCGCTATATCCAATGGAAAGCCGAGATGGGCGGATCGGGCGGCGCGACACCGGCGCTCGAAAGCGTCACCGTGGCCTATCTGCCGCAGAATTCGCCGCCGGTGGTCAAGAGCATCAATGTGGTGAGCCAGGCCGTGCTGACCCAGGCCGGCCGCGGCGCCCCCAGTTCCTCGTCTTCTTCGGCGCCCTACACAGTCACGGTGAGCGATTCGGGCGATACCTCGTCGAGCGCGGCGGGGACGCCCACCCAGACCCTGGCACGCGCCGCCGAGCAGCAGATCACCGTGGCCTGGCAGGCCGAGGACCCCGATGGCGACCGCCTGGTCTACAGCCTGTATTTTCGCGGCGAGGAGGAGCACCAATGGAAGCTCCTGAAGGGCGACCTCCACGAATCCTCGCTGACCTTCGACGCCAACGCCCTGGCCGACGGCAAGTATTATTTTCGCGTGCTGGCCTCCGACCGCGAGGCCAATCCGCCGGCCAGCGCGCGCGAGTCGCAGTTGATCAGCGCTCCGGTCCTGATCGATAACACGCCGCCCTCGCTGACGGTGACCTCGGTCGCCCGCAGCGGCGCTGCGGCGCATATCGAATGGAGCGCGGAAGACGCCGCTTCTCCGCTGCGCCGCGCCGAATATTCCCTGGATGCCGCCAGTTGGGTGCCCATGGAAGCCGTGGATGGAGTGATCGATTCGCGGCGCGAACGTTTCGCGCTGGATCTGACCAATCTCGCACCTGGCGAGCACCTGCTGGTGGTTCGCGCCGCCGATAGCGCCAATAACGTCGGTGTAGCCAAGGTGGTGCTGCGGTAGGAATAAGTACGCAGCTTCGTAAATTCGCGAAGGTATTTCCGGGCAACCGCTCCCTAACGGTCGCGGCTCGGAAACGCGCGAAACCGAGCCGCGACCGTGAGGGAGCGGTTACTAGGGCAGTCGGCCATCGGCGATGGGCTCACAGCCGGAGGAGCCGATCGCCGACCGCCGACTGCTGAAATGCGCGCGGCTAATAGCTGAAATCGAGCTGGGTGCCGGTGCCGCCCAACTGGATGTCCTGCACGACGTTCTCGCCGCTGGCCGTGGTCGACTCCACCGTGGTCTCGGCGAATTTCCGGCCGGCATTCTCGACCTTCACCGGAGCGCTAAACGACTTGTCGGTATTCTCCCGGGTGAAGACGGCGTTCGCGCCATCCACCTTCACGGCATAGTTGCCGGCCTTGAGCTCCAGGTTGCCGACTTTGGCCGGACCGGCCAAAACGATGTGATAGGACTTCGCCGCGCTCGCCAGAGTGAGGAACGAAAAGGCGAGAATAGAGACGCACGCAAGTTTCTTCATGTCAGGTTACTCCTTATTTGAGTTAGACCAAGCACCGACTCAACTTACGAGGTGTTGGCTTACATAGTGAAAGGCGCCCCGCCTCCAGCCCGAGTTACATCTGTGCAGACTGTATACGAGTTACTGACATGTGTTTACGGAAAGTGACAAACACCGGGAGCTTGAGCCGGCGTTCACCCGCGGCCATATTCTTCCACCGCGGCCGCTTACAGACAAAAACGCCAGGCACGCGTGGGGCGCACCTGGCGTTGAGCCGTGCGAAACAGCGGGGGGCAGTCCGGGGTCTCACTCGTCGAACGAGAGCTTGGTCTTGGAACCGCCCAATTGAATGTCTTTCACCTTCGCCGCGCCATCGGTCACGGACGTATTGACCACGGTCTGGTCGAATCTCTGGTCGGTGTTTTCAACCTTCACCGGCGCGGTGAATTTCTTGGAGGTCTCTTCTTCGGTAAAAACCGCGTTGCCGCCGTCGATTTTAAGACGATACGCCCCGGCTTTCAACTGTACGTTGCCGACCTTTGTCGGGCTGGAGAGTACGATCTCGTAAACCTTCGCGGCGCTAGCGAGGGACAGGAAGGACAAGGCGAGAGCAGACGTCAGTAACAGCTTCTTCATACAGAATACCCGGCTCCTCAAACGTTTAGGATGCGTGCCAATCACAACGACGAAGGGTGTTGGCGTACGTCTATAAGACGCTGCGCGCTTCGAAAGGTTAGGAGCCCGGCCGCCAGGGCTTCCCGCCGGGTCGGGGGCGTTTATTAACCCGCATTTCTCAAAGAGGTTCTGGTGCCGTGGCGTAGCGCAGGCAGTCCTGCCTGCCGCGTCGGCAGTCATGCCGACGTTTGCCTCCGACACTGTGTCGCAGCCGGAAGAAGTGTCGAGACGACTCTCGACACTGCAGGCAAGACTGCCTGCGCCACGGTGGCTCGCAACCATGAGAAATGCGGTTAACCGCCCTCATTCCATGTGGGTAGGGCGGCCTGAAGGAACTTCATAGTGATATCGTTAGCGGATGCGAGCGGAAATCGAAGCGCGGCCGGTGTGGGCTCCGGGCCGGGTCAACCTGATCGGCGAACTGATCGACTTTCACAATCTGGCGGTGCTGCCGATGGCACTGCGGCAGGGGATTCGGGTGAAATACCGGCCGCGGGCGGACCACCTGATTCGCGTCTCGAGCGCGGGTTTCGGCGCGCGCGAATTCGAGTGGACCTCCGAGCTCGATCGCGTCGCCGCCGGCGACTGGGAAAATTATCTGCGCGCGGCGGCGCAGGCGGTTGCCGGCCGATGGGGCGTCGGGCCGGGCGTGAATGCGGAGATTGAGTCGGATCTGCCGCCCGCCGCGGGCCTCTCCTCGTCTTCGGCGCTGATCGTGGCCTTCACGCTGTGCCTGCTGGGCGCGCGCGGCCTCGAAGCCGGTTTCGAGGAATTGATGGAAGTGCTGCCGGAAGGGGAGCACTTCGTGGGGACGCGCGGCGGCGGCATGGATCACGCGGCGTCGCTTGCCTCGCGCGCCGGCTTCGCCTCGCTGGTCAGCTTCCAGCCCGCGGCCGTGTGCTATGTACGCGTGCCCGAAGATTGGGCGTTTCTGGTGGCGCATTCCATGGAAAAAGCCGAAAAATCCGGGGCTGTGCGCGAAGCTTATAACCGGATACGCAGCGCCGGTGAAGCCGCGCTGGCCAAGAAAGGCGCCAATCTCTCGGCCGAGGAGCAGGGCGCTTACGATCACACCGCCAGCGAATCGGCGCGCGTATCGGATGCGGTCGAGGCCATGCGGCAGGGCGACGCTGTGCGCTTCGGGCACTTGCTTGACGCCTCGCACGCGAGCCTGCGCGACCGGCTGCATGTGAGCTCTCTGGCGCTGGATGAACTGGTGGATATCGCCGTCGCCGGCGGAGCGTTGGGAGCGCGGCTGACGGGCGCCGGCTTCGGCGGTTGCGCGGTAATGCTGAGCCGCCGCGCCGACCGGCCACGGCTACGCGACCACCTCATCCGCGAGTTTTACGCCAAGCGCAAAGGGTTCGACCAGGCGCAGCACCTGATTGACGCCGAACCCGGCCCGGGGGCGCTGGAGGCGGCGAAACATCGTACACTCAGGGATTAGCCGTTTGGGCTGAACAAACTCCATGCAGCTTCATGCGCTCGATTGGACCATCGCCCTGATCTCGGTGGCGATTTGTTTCGCGCCCGCCTTGTTCTTTGGCAAGCGCTCCGGAAAGAACACGGCCGCGTTCTTCGCCGCGGGGCGCTCGGTGCCGTGGTGGCTGGCCGGCCTGTCCATGGTGGCCACCACGTTTTCCAGCGATACCCCCAACCTGGTGGCCAACTTCGTGCGCACCCAGGGCGTGGCCGGCAACTGGCAGTGGTGGGCCTTCACCCTCACTGGCGTGGCCACGGTGTTTTTCTACGCGCGGCTGTGGCGCCGTTCGGGTGTGCTCACCGACCTGGAATTTTACGAGCTGCGCTATTCCGGCAAAGCCGCCAGCGCGGTGCGCGGCTTCCGCGCCGTGTATCTGGGATTCTTCTTCAACTGCATCATCATGGCTACGGTCAACCTGGCCGCCTGCAAGATCGCCGCCGTGCTGTTCGGCTTCTCGCGCTGGGAAACGCTCGCGGCGGTAGGCCTGCTGAACGTGGTGTTCGCGGCGCATTCGGGCCTGTGGGGCGTGCTGGTGATCGACATGATTCAGTTCTTCATCAAGATGGCGGCGGTGATCGCGGCTGCCTACTTCGCCGTCACCCTGCCCCAGGTGGGAGGGCTGAGCGGCCTGGTAGCCAAGCTGAGCCATGTCCGGGGGCCCGGCGGCTTGCACTACCTCAACATCCTGCCCGACTTCACCAACAACTGGGACCTGGCCGTGGCCGTCTTCGTCATGCCCATCGCGGTGCAATGGTGGGCCGTCTGGTATCCCGGCGCCGAACCCGGCGGCGGCAGCTATATCGCCCAGCGCATGCTGGCTTCGAAGACCGAAAAGGACGCGCTCGGTGGCACCCTGTTCTTCAACGTGGCGCACTACATCCTGCGGCCGTGGCCGTGGATCCTGGTGGGACTGGCCTCGCTGATCGTCTATCCGCAGCTCTCCGACATCCAGCGTGCGTTCCCGAACCTGGACCCCAGGCTGATTGGCCACGACATCGCGTTTCCGGCCATGCTGCGCTTCCTGCCGGTGGGCTGGCTAGGACTGATGCTGGGCGGCCTGGTCGCCGCCAATTCCTCCACCATCCTGACCCACCTGAACTGGGGTGCATCATACCTCGTCCACGATTTCTACCGCCGCTTCATCAGGACCGGGAAGAGCGAGCACCATTATGTAACCGCCGGCCGCTGCGCCACCGTTCTGCTGTTTGTCGCATCCTCGGCTACGGTGTTCGCGCTCGATAACGCCAAGGAAAGTTTCAACATCATCCTGCAGGTGGGGGCCGGCACCGGCCTGCTCTACCTGGTGCGCTGGTTCTGGTGGCGCGTCACGGCCTGGTGCGAGATCGTGGCTATGGTCAGCTCCTTCGGCATTTCGCTGGTCTTCCTGGTGCTGGTGAAGAGCGGCTACGAGATCGGCACGGCGCAGCAATTGATGATCACGATCGCGTTTACGACGGTGGCCTGGGTGGCCACGGCGTACTTCGGGCCGCCCACCGATCGGGAGGTGCTGGTCTCGTTTTATCGCAAGGTGCGGCCGTTCGGTCCCGGTTGGGGCCCGGTTCGGCTCGAAGCCGGTCTGCCGGACCTGGCCGCGGAGGACGCCGCCAGCTTTCCGCTGGCGCTGGCCGGCTGGTTCCTGGGCTGCACCATGATCTGGTCCGGCCTGTTCGCGGTCGGCAACTTTCTCTACGGCAGAATGGGTTATACCGCCGCGCTGAGCGCCAGCTTCGCTGTCAGCGCGGGGCTGCTGATCCAGGTCGTGAGGAAACTGTGGAAGTGAGGGCGAGTAAGGGCTCGTCACGTAAATGACCGTACAACCGCTCCTTCACAGTCGCGGCTCAGACTCGAACATACGGCACGTAATGCCGCGCGTCAGAGCCGCGACCGTTAGGGAGCGGTTTCCTGCGAGCGGCATGGTTAGAAGGCCAAGTTTGAGCCGCCGATGAACACCCATAAATTGTCTAACTTCTTATCGGCGTTCATCGGTGCTCATCGGCGGCTATATTTCTTCACACCTTTTAAGGCCCAGAAGCCGGAATGAAGCCACGTGCGCGCCCAATTCAGGGAAGGAGCTTCCGTTATGCATAGAACAATCGCTTACATTTTCTTGGGCACGGCCATCGCGGCCGCCCAGGAAACCCCGACCGAGCGCGTGGCCGCGCACGACGTGGTCCGCAAAATGGCGGATCTCGAAAAGACCGTGGACGTGTCCGGCTGGGTCGAACGGCTCACGGTTTCGAACCCCGAGCGCGACCGCGTGGTGGCGCGTGCTAAACAGCTCATGGATGCCGAACTCATTGCCATGGGCGACGACATCACCCGGCACCCGGAAATCGGCTTCAAGGAGAAACGCTCGGTGGCCATCCTCACCGATTACCTGAAGCAGCACGGCTTCGAGGTGACCATGGGCGTGGCCGGCCTGGATACGGGTTTCGTGGCCCGGTACAAAGGCAACCACGGCGCACCCAACCTGGGGGTGATACTGGAATACGACGCGCTGCGCGGCACCCAGGGGGCTTTTCACGGCGACCAGCACAGCACCCAGGGCCCCATCGGCATGGCCGCGGCCGTGGCCATGGCGGAATACCTGGAGCGCACCCACGCCGCCGGCAGCGTGACCGTGTTCGGCACGCCCGGCGAAGAAATGATGCCGCCCGCCGCCAAGACCGACATGTACAAAGCGCACGCGTTCGACGGCATGGACGTGATCGTGCGCAGCCATTCGACCAGCGCCAGCACCCGCGCGGCCGCCGGGTTCGGTACATGCTGCCTGAATATCGACGGGGTGAAATATACGTTTTCGGGAGCACCCGCGCACCAGATGACTCCCTGGGCCGGACGCAATGCGCTGGAGGCGGTGATCCACCTGTTCAATAACATCGATACCCTGCGCGGCACCTTCCGCCCCGAAACGCGCGTGCAGGGCATCGTCACCGAAGGCGGCGCCGCTCCCAACGTGGTCCCCGACCGCGCCCAGGCCGATTTCTACATCCGCTACCCGGACGCCATCTACCTGGCGCAAGTGCGCGAGATGGTGGATAACGCCGCCCGCGCCGCGGCGCTGGAGACCGGAACCAGAGTCAAGATCGATAACTACGGCCAGTTGCGCGACGGCATTTCGGTGGCATCGCTCGATGAAGTGGGCTTCGCTTATCTGAAGCGCTACGGCGCCACCAACGTAATGGAGGAACCCGGCAAGCCGCAGGGGTACGAAGAGACCGGTACGGTTTCGAGCGAAATCCCCGGCGCCGGTTTCTCCGCCCAGACTTCCACGTTTGCCAATCACACCTATGGCATGGAAACCGATACGCTAGCCGAGATCGGCCACCACGGCTTCCTGGTGGACGCCCAGGCCATGACCGCTCTGCTGTTCGATTTCGCCACCCATCCGGAATACCGCGCCACGGTGAAGCGCGAATTCGACGGCATCCACGCTCTGTTCGGCGAATACCAGGAAGCGCTGCGGAAGACCTATACCGTGCCGCCGGTGCCGGAGCCGAAATAGCGGAACGAAATCCGTCATACTGTAGTCAGGAATCCGCGCAATGATCCGTAGCGCCAAAGATCTTTCCGCCGACCAGAAGGCCGTGATCGAAAGTCTGCTGGGGCGTCACGTGCTGGAAAACGAGGCCATCAGCGTCCGCGCCATCGAGCCCCCTGCGCTCTCCGATAAGCGCCGACAGGAGCTCGCCGAGGAGTTAAGTGAGTACTTTGCCGAAGTGGGCGCTCGCCGTAAACCCGGCTCCGCGGAGGAGGCCGAGGAAATCTTGACCGAGGCGATCAGAGGCACGCGGCCAGGCTATCGTCCCCATCGGTGAAAATCGTCCTCGACACCACGATCCTGGTCCGCGCCAACGAGCGTTCCCAAGGTCTTGCTCGCGATTTGCTCACGACCGTTGTCGAGAGGACGTACGGGAAGCGGGCCGGAATATCTGCCGCCGGTCGCCAACCCGGAATGGCGGCAGCCGCGAGAAAGGCGTAATCTCAAGGGAGGAAGACGATGGACAGACAACAAGCTCACCAGTTGCTCGACGAACTCGATCCAGCTCAGTTCGACGCTGTCGCCAAGCTGCTCGAAGTGATGGCGGAACCGCTTGCACGCTTGTTGGCCATGGCGCCGGTCGAAGAGGAAGAGATCACGCCCGACACGGCCGCGGCGCTGGACCAGGCCCGCGCGTCGCTCGCCCGCGGTGAAGGCATTCCGCACGAAGATCTGATGCGCGAATTCGGGCTGAGCCAGTGAGCGAGGGCCGCGGCCCGGAACGGACCGCCGTGATCTGGTCGCCGGAAGCCCGTGTCCAGCTCCGGTCCATCGAGCGGGAAACTGCGATGCAAATTCTCTACTGCGTGGATCGCTACCTGGGCAGCCGTACCGGCGACGTGAAAAAGCTCAAGCCGCCGTTCACCGGCTTCCGCTTGCGCTGCGGAGACTATCGGGTATTCTTCGATCACAAAGACGAGAGCAGCATCCATATTACTGGCGTCCGCAACCGGCGCGACGCCTACCGCTGAAGAATCGATGGGGTGCAAGCCGTACACTTGAGCGGCGGTGGCCTAACGGCCAAAGCCCGGGACACGCGCCCCGGGCTTTGATCCTAGGCCTCCGCTTACCGCTCGTGCCGCTCTTCCCGCCGCGCCGGGTGATGTTCCACCCGCGGACCGGCCACGCGCGCCCGGGGCACGGTGTAGGGATGCGCGTAGGTTGTGCGCGTTGCCCAGGTTCGTCCCCAGGGGCGATTGTCGATCATGATGTTGTGAGCGTGCCAATCGAGCAGCGGCGCTCTCCAGCCGAACGGGGAGAACGCGGCGCCGATGGTGATCCCTCCGCCGAAACGGAGCGCCCCGCCGATGAAGAAGCCCGGCCGCGGCGGCGCAAACACGATCGTCGGGTCGTAAGTCGGAATGTAATACATGGCTCCCACCGGCCAGATTTCAATCGCTCCCGGCGCAAACACCACCCGTTCGTAGGGGCCGGAGGCGAGGTAGTGATAGTTATAGGCTACCTGGCGCATGCGCTGTACCGCATCCATCACATCGGGGCGCTGCACCAGCACCGCGTTGCCGAGTGCCTGCGTCCAGCCCGGATCGCCGGCCATCATGTTCAGAACCTGGGGAAATGGCAGCAGCGCCAGCACGCTCGGGTCCCACGGCAGGTGATCTTCCTCAATGGCCGCCGCCAATTGGTCGCCATGCAGCATGGAATGCTGGTTGGACCAAGCCGCCGCCTCCCCGATCACGTCCCAGAAAGTGGACGCGGTGAGCACCTGCGCCAGCAGCGGATCGGGATACAACGCGATCCGCTTGACCAATTGGTCGAGCTGCGGGGGCGCCGCCGGCGGGGCCTGCGCCATTGCCGGCATGGCCACGAACGCGGCCGTCAGCAATGCCGCTACTGGCAATACCCGCTCCAGTCGAATCTTGATTCCGTTTCCAGTGTTCATTTCCGTTCCTCCAATCGCTAGAGATGCGCCAAAACCTTTCGCGCGTTACCCTTCAGGGGACATTTTAATTTTGTTTTCATCAAATTACAAAGACTGGTGAAACAAATCCCTATACTCACTCGTCTGAGTTTGAGAGAACCGGTGCAACCCGCTAAAAGCTTTCGCCTGAGCGCGTCGTTCTGGGAATCCACCCGGATTGCGGTCGATTCCCTCCGCAAGAACAAATTGCGCAGCTTCCTGACCCTGCTGGGGATCATCCTGGCCACCACTACCCTGATCGCGGTGACCTCCCTGATCCATGGCATGGACAACTACATCGCCGAAAAGGTTTCGAACATGGGTTCGGACGGCTTTCGCGTGGTACGCATGGCCTGGTTCGGCCCCTGGGACCCCAAGAAGTTCTTCGAAATGGACAAGCGCAACCCGCAGCTCCGTCCCGATGAGTACGAATTCATCCGCTCCAAGACGCAACTGTTGAAAGATATCGGCATGATGGCCTCGCGCCAGGCGCGGGTGGGGTACAAAGGGGAGTCGGTGGAGGGCGTGGATATCGACGGCGTCACCGAGAATATTCCGGCCATCAATAACGTCCAGGTGGGCATCGGCCGCGGCATCACCTACGAAGAGGTGCGCCGCCACGCGGCCGTCGCCTATATCGGCAACGACATTATGACGCGCTTCTTCGAGGGGCACGACCCGCTCGGCAAAACCATCAACATCGAAGGCGTGCCGTACGAGGTGGTGGGCGTGGCCAAGGCGCTGGGCAGCGTCTTTGGCAGCTCTCAGGACAACTTCGTGATGATCCCCATCGAGAGTTATTTCAAAACCTACGGCGCGCGCAGCGGCTTGCGCCTGGTGGCCAAAGCCGTGGATCAGTCCCACCTGAGCCAGGCCGAAGACGAGGTGCGCGTGCTGCTGCGGAGCTTCCGGCACCTGCTGCCCGGCCAGGACGACAACTTCTCGATCTTCGCCTCGGAAACCATCGTCAACCTTTGGCAGAGCCTGACCTCGACCATCGCCGCCATGGCGGTGGGCATCGTTTCGGTGTTCATGGTGGTGGGCGGAATCGTGATTATGAACATCATGTTGGCCGTGGTCACCGAGCGCACCCATGAAATCGGCATCCGCAAGTCGCTGGGGGCGCGGCGGCGCGATATTCTGAATCAGTACCTGGTGGAATCGGCGGTGCTGGCGTCGGTGGGAGGAATGATGGGAGTGGTGGTGGCGTGGGCGATCGCGGTGCTGGTGCGGTCCATTACCCCCGTGCCCATGGCGCTGCCGATGTCGTCGGTGGCGATCGGCGTCGGTCTATCGGCCACGGTGGGATTGTTTTTCGGCATTTACCCGGCCACCCAGGCTTCCAAGCTGGATCCCATCGAAGCCCTTAGGGCGGAGCACTGAACGATGACCCGACTTTCCTTCTTCAACGCCCTGTGGCTCGCCTGGGACACCATCCGCAGTCATAAGCTGCGCGCTTTCCTCACCGTGCTGGGTGTGATCATCGGCACCGGCACCATCATCGGCGTCAGCGCCATTCTCACCGGCTTCGACGCCTCCATCACCGGCGTGCTGAGCAGCTTCGGGCCTAACTCGATTATCGTGTTCAAGTTCCCCGTGGGCGTCCACGGCCAGTTGACTCCCGAGGAGCGCACCCGCAAGAACCTGACCTATCAGAACGCGCTGGATATCAGGGAGCGCTGCAAGGCGGTGGTGGACGTCTCGCCCATGCTGTTCGTATCCAACGGCACCGTCAACGTCCATTTTCACGGCAACGAAATGTACGACGTCAACCTTATGGGCGTGGAGGAAGCCTATGCGCGCGGCGGCCAGGTGGACCTGCACCTGGGCCGCTTCTTCAGCGACGAAGAGAGCCACCACCGCCTGCCGGTGGCCGTGATCGGCGCCGATATCGAGAAAGGCCTCTACGCCAACCGCGATCCGGTCGGCAAGATCATCACCGTCAACGGGCACGAGCTTACCGTGATCGGCACCATGCTGCGCCCGGCCGCTTCGTTTTTCGGCGACACCGATAATCGCGTGCTGGTGCCCTACGGCATGATGCAGAAAATGTACCCGAACGCGCGTGAAATGGCTATCGTGGCGACCGCCCGCGATGGGCGCCTGCCGGAAGCGATGGACGAGGTCCGCGCCGTCCTGCGCATCGACCGCCGGGTTGCTTACAGCAAGCCCGACAATTTCGCCCTCTCCACCGCCGAGCAGATGGTTTCGGATTTCCGCCAGATCATGTCGGTGACGTTCCTGGTGATGGTGGTGCTCAGCTCCACCGGCCTGATGGTGGGCGGCATCGGGGTGATGAATATTATGCTGATGTCGGTCACCGAGCGCACCCACGAGATCGGCGTGCGCAAAGCCATCGGCGCCCGCACCATCGACATCCTGCTGCAGTTCCTGATCGAGGCCGCCACGCTCACCGGCATGGGCGGCGTGGCCGGCATCGTCTTCGGCTGGGTGATCTCGCTCATCAGCCGCCTGGTGTTCCCCGCGCTTCCCGCCAGCGTGCCGCTCTGGTCGGCCGTGCTGGGCGTGATTGTGTCGGTCAGCGTCGGCCTGTTCTTCGGCATCTGGCCCGCCAATAAAGCCGCCCGGCTCGACCCGGTGGTAGCGCTGAGATACGAGTGAGGCGCGCTGCCCGGTCCAACAAAAAAGGGCTCGTATCGAGAATACGCAATCGTCGGCGCGAAACTGCGTACCAACCCGTATTTCTACCAGAGGCTCGGATGCCGTGTCGTGGCGCAGGCAGTCCCGCCTGCCGCGTCGGCAGTCATGCCGACGTTTGCCTCCGACACGGCGTCGCAGCGGAAGAAGTGTCGAGACGACTCTACTCTCGACACGGCAGGCAAGAATGCCCAATGCCACTTAGTTTTCCCACTATTGAACACCGGGAATAATACTTCCAACCCTCACTGGTTCCGGCTGGGGCGCGGAGTCTCGTCCGGTGCGACGCGGGAGGTTGTATTCAGGCGCTCGCGCCGGCTCGCGACTTCGGCGATCTTTATGCCGTAATTGCCTTGCACGGTAACCACCTGGCCGTGGGCCACCACGCGGCCGTTCACCAGCACCTCGACCGGGTCGTCCGGCGCGCGGTTGAATTCGATTACAGAGCCGCCGGCGAGCGCCATCACTTCGCCCAGCGACAGGCTGGTGCCGCCGAAGCGCAGGGTGACGGGCAACTCGATATCGAGGAGCACGTCCATGGCGGGGTTCGAGGTCTGGCCGCTCATGGCTTCGGCTTTCTGGCGGGCTGGGACAGCCAGACGCGCTCCAGGTGGCTGCGGAGCCTCAAAATGGCTTGCGTGCGCAGTTGGGCCACGCGGGAAAGGTGCATGCCGACAATTTGGGCGATTTCCCGCAGGGTCAACTCTTCGAAGTAATACAAGTGCAGCACGGTGCGTTCGATCCTGGGCATGCGATCGATCGCCAGGGCCAGCAGGCGCTCCAGTTCCGAGCGTTCCATAATCCGGGAGGGGATGGATTCCGGGTCGCCGGAAATGAAATTCAGCAATTGCTGCCCGCCCTCTTCGCCGCCGGCGTTTTCCAGGCGCTCCAGCTCGACCGATTGTACCTCTCCCAGCCACTTCTGGTAATTCTCCAGAGAGACTCCCAACTCGGAGGCAATCTCGGTTTCGGTGGCCTCGCGTCCGACTCGCTGGTTGACGCGATGGATGGCGGCTTCGATCAGTTTGGACTTCTTACGCAGTTCGCGCGGGGCCCAGTCCATGTCGCGCAAACCATCCAGAATGGCAAAACGGATTTTGCGTTCGGCATAGGTCTTGAGCTGTACGTTGAGGGTGGGATCGAAGTTGTCGATGGCGGCCAGCAGACCGACCACGCCGGTGGATACCAGGTCGTCCAGGCTGATGTAGTCCGGTAGGCGATCGTGGATTCGCTTGGCGATGAGGCGCACCTGCGGGAGGTGCTGCAGCACCAGGGCTTCGCGCCGAAGTGCGGCATCCGCTTCCGGGGCGAGTTGATATCCATAATTGCCGGTGGCCATGGGACCTTGGTTAGGCGCGGTTGCTTGGTTCAGGCAACCGCCGCCAGTGTGAAGGGCAATTGCCTGACCAATGATTGAACGATGGCGGCTTTGTCGGCCGGCGCGAGATCGCCGGGAACGGACTGGCCGTTGGCCACGAAAGATACCGGCAGGTTGCGGCGCGCCGCGACGCAAAATACGGATGCCATTGAAGATGTCTCATCGAGCCGGGTGAAGATCAGTTTGGAGGGGCGGAACGAGCTGTAGAGCGCGGCGGCGCGGTAGAGGTCGATGAGGCGCATGGATGCCGTCAAAACCAGGTGAGTGTCAATCTCTTGACGGCGGCTGAGGTAACCTGCCAGGCCGGAGCCGTCCTCCTGCAGCATGCGGGCGCTCGATCCGGGCGTATCGATCAGAACCAGGGCGTTCGCCGGAGCGGCGCCGATGGCTTGGGCCAGGGCGGGTACGCCGGCGGCGGCTTGGAAAGGCATGCGGAACTCGCTCGCATAGGCGCGGAGTTGTTCGGTGGCGCCGATGCGCCGGGTATCGGTGGAAATCAGGCGCACGGGGCGGCCGGCGGCCAGACCGTCTTGCAACGCCAGTTTGATCAAGGTGGTGGTCTTGCCCGAGCCGGGAGGGCCAACCAGCGCGGCGATGCGGCCGAGCTGGGGCGCGATCGAAAAGCGGCTGGCCAGTTCTTCCTCGACCCGACGCCACAATACGCGGGAAGCCGGTTCGGGAACCAGGTGCGGCGTACCGGCGCGCGGCACCGGCGGAGGCGCGATTCGGCGGCGCGCGGCCGCTTCGATTTCCGCGGCCAGTTCGCCTTCCATGCCGGCGTCCACCAGCCATTCGCGGACTTCATTGTCCAGCTCCGGATCGCCGGGGACCTCCTCGTCCTCAGTCAAGGGACGGTTCAGCACGCTGTAGACTTCCTTCAAACGCCTTAGCGTGCTATAGACTTCCTTCAAGCGACGTATCTCGGCTTCGGACAACGTGGGGCGGGATTCGGGTAACGAGGCAATGGCGGCCGGGGCGGGGGCGTCGGCGGCGGGCGGGCGAATCGCCTGCCCCACATCCTCCGCTTCCGGTGCGGAGATGCCGAAGACCACTTCGTAGGCGCCCAGGTGGCGCGCTTCGGGAGGCGCTTCGCGCGAGTCGACCAGCAGGGCATCGGGGCCCATTTCCCGGCCGGCCCGTTCCATGGCGGCCTGAAACGACGGGGCAAAGAAAGACTTGACGTAATTACGAGGCTTGTCACTCGGCATGTTATTGGATCACTCCCAGCGATGCGATTCTGACTTCCATGGGCAGCTCGTTATGAGCGATGAAAAACAGGTTGCGGACGCTCGGCTCCACCATCTGGCGCAGGAAATAGCGGGAGCCGGAGCTGACGATGGCGACCACCGGCGTCTCCGGATTGCCCACTTTCTGGGCGATCTTCTGCAGCAGGTCGCGGATGGCCGCGGGCGAGAGGCTGGCATGGCTGTTCTGTTCTCCGTGTTGCACGCTGGATTCCACCATTTGTTCGAGCACCGGGTCGAGCAGGTACGCGGGCAGGTCGCCGCCGGGCCCCAGGTACGGTTTCACCAGGGTCCGCCGCAGGGACTGGCGCACATATTCCGTGAGCAGGACGGCATTGCGCGTAGTTACGGCGGCTTCGGTCAAGGCTTCCACGATGGTCACGGCATCGCGAATGGGGACGCGCTCGCGCAGCAGGTTCTGCAGCACGCGCTGCACCGTGGCCAGGGGCAGCAGTTTAGGGATCAACTCGTCCACCAGCTTCGGCTGCTCGGCGGTGACCCGGTCCAGGAACCGTTTGGAATCGCCGCGGGAGAATAGCTCCTGGGAGTAGCGGCGCACGATTTCGGTCAGGTGCGTGCCGAGGACGCTGACGGCATCGACCACGGTACAACCGGCACGGCGCGCGGCGTCGGCCTGATCGGCGGGAACCCACCAACCGGTCATCCCGAAGGCCGGCTCCCTGGTTTCCCTGCCGCCCGGAGGAGGTTTCACCTTGCCCGCCGGAATGGCCAGTTCGCAGCCGGCCGGCAGTTCATAGCGCGCGATTTCGGCGCCCTTGAGCGAGATGACGTATTCGTTGACCTTGAGCGCCACGTTGTCGACCACGCGCACCGGCCCGAGGACGAAACCGAGTTCGGTGGCCAGTTGACGGCGGATGGCGCCGATGCGTTTGATGAGCGGCGATTCCTGTCCGCCGGCCACGAATTTGACCAGGCCGAGGCCCATCTCGATGGCGAGAGGTTCGACCTTGAGCAGGGTATCGATATTCTCCTTGGCGGTGGCGGGCTTGGGGGCCGATTCGGCTTTTTGCGAGGCCTGCTGGCTCTGGCGCAGTTTCCAGGCGGCCGTGCCGATGCCGGAGCCCATGATCAGAAACGGAATGGTGGGCAGGCCGGGAAACAGGGAAAGGACGACCAGAACGCCGCTGGCCAGGAACAGAGGCTGCGGGTTGCCGAACAACTGCTTGCTGAAATCGGTGCCCAGGCGCTCATCGGAACTGGCGCGAGTGACGATCAGGCCGCCGGAGATGGAGATCATCAGCGCCGGAATCACTGTAACCAGGCCATCGCCGATGGTCAGGATGGTATAAGTCTCGATGGCGTGCTGCAAATCCATGCCGTGCTGCAGCACGCCGATCAGGAAGCCGGCGATGATGTTGATGCTGGTGATCAGGATGGCGGCCACGGCGTCGCGCTGGGTGAAGCGCGAGGCGCCGTCCATGGCGCCGTAGAATTCGGCTTCCTTGGCCAGGTTCTTGCGGCGCTTGCGGGCCTCGTTTTCGTCGATCAGTCCGGAGCTCAAATCCGAGTCGATGGACATCTGCTTGCCGGGCAGGGCATCCAGGGTGAAGCGCGCCGTGACTTCGGAAATGCGCACGGCGCCGTGGTTGATGACGACGTATTGAATGGCGATCAGGACCAGGAAGATGACCGCGCCGATGATGTAGTTGCCGCCCACCACGAAGTTGCCAAAGGCCTGGATGACCTCGCCGGCGGCGCTGGTGCCGGTGTTGCCGTTCATCAGAATCAGGCGGGTGGAGGAGATGTTCAAAGCCAGGCGAAAGAGGGTGAGCAGCAGCAGGGTGGTGGGGAAGACGCTGAACTCCACCGGCTTGCGGATGTACATCGCCACCATCATGACTACCACCGACATCATGATGTCGATCACGATCAGCACATCGAGGACGAAGCCGGGCAGGGGAGTGATGAGGGCGATGACGATTCCCAGCACGGCGACGGGTACGCCCAGTTCTTTCCAGTTGCCGAGGATCAGCCCCGGAATTTGTCTCCACGGCGCCGGCGCCGCTATCGCTCTCGTCTGTGCCAAAGTTTGCTCCTAAAAGCTTTCAGCTTTCAGCTATCGCCTTTCCGCCTGTGGGGCGAGCGTTCCAGCCGCCGGCAACCGCTCCCTTACGGTCGCGGCTCGGACCCGCGGCATCATGGGCTTGAGTCCGAGCCGCGACCGTAAGGGAGCGGTTGCCGACAGCGCCAGTCAGTGGACACATGCATACGCGCAGCTGAACGCCGATAGCTGACCGCTGAAAGCTTCTCATGCACCCCGCCTGCCATTCATCAGCTTGAAAACGTAGGCCAGCACCTCGGCCACGGCGCGATAGAAATCGGCCGGGATTTCCTGGCCCACGTCGACGGCTTTGTAGAGAGCCTGCGCCAGGGGCGGGTTTTCGATCAAAGGCACCTGGTGGTCGATGGCTTTCTGGCGGATGCGCAGCGCCAGGTAGTTGCGGCCTTTGGCTACCACCCGGGGCGCGCCGGGCAGGTTCATGTCGTACTTCAGGGCGACCGCGAAGTGGGTGGGATTCACGATTACGGCGGTGGCTTTGGGGACCTCGTGCATCATGCGCCGCCGCGCCATGTCCCGGCGCAGCCTGCGGATGCGCTGCTTCATGAGCGGGCTGCCTTCCACCTCTTTGAACTCGTCGCGGATTTCCTGCTTGCTCATCTTCAGGTCCTTCTGGTAGCGCTGTTTCTGGCGCACCAGGTCCACCGCGCCGAAGACCACGAACACGAACGACGCCTTCCATAAAAGGGCTTGAATGGAGCCGGCCACGTGCGCCGCCGCGGACGGCACGCTGCGCAGCGGCAGGGAAAGGAAACCCTGGAAATCGTCCTTCACCAGGTAGTACACCGCCGCGCCGAATACCGGGATCATGACGACGGCCTGCAGCAGCGCCGGCAAATTCTGCCGGGGCATCTGCTTCAGCTTGGTTACCGGATTCAGGCGCTGGAAGCTGGGAGCCAACTTTTTCATGCTGACCCCCATGCGAGTGACTCCGAGCTGCACCGCGACAGTAATGCCGATCAGGACCGCTCCCAGCACGGCCAGCGGCAGCATGGCACGCGTGAGCAGGTCCAGGACGAGGGAGGTGATTTCGGCGGCGCCGAGCCTTGGGTTGAGAGCGTGCTGGAACAAGGCCGCCATGCTGTTGCGGATGGCGCCGATCCAATCCATGCCCCAGGTGTGGATCAGGGCTACGAAAGCCAGGAACTGGAGCGCGCCGACGAAGGTTCGCGCGGTGGGGAAGTTGCCCTCTTCGCGGGCTTTCTTAATGCGCCGCTGGGTCGGTTGCTCGGTCTTTTGGCCGTTGTCCGCCATGGCCTACCGCGCGATCAGGGCTTGGGCGGCGCGAAGCGTGGCGTCGGCGCCGGCGCGAAGCAATACCGGAAACAGCAGTGCCAGCCATCCGAGCAAAGCCAGGCCCACGATCATTTTCACCGGAAACGCCACCGTGATGAGGTGCAATTGGGCGTTGACCCGTCCCAGCAGCGCGAGGGAAATATCGATCATTGCCAGCACCGCGACGATGGGAAGGGCCAGGCGCAGCCCGGTGGAAAACATGTTCGAGCCGAGCGCCAGAATCTGGCCGGCGGCGGCGCGGCCGACGATAAACGTTCCGGCCGGGCAGGTTTCGAGACTCCGGGCGAATACGCGCAGAATCTCGCGGTCGAGCCCGCTGGCGAAGAACAGCAGGCCCGCGGCAACCTGCGCGAAGACGATCAAAACCGTGGAATCGACTTGCGTGTTGGGGTCCAAAGTGGTCGCGAATCCGTAGCCCATTTGCAGCCCCATCACCTGCGCTCCCACCGAAAATGCCTCGGTGAGGAATGCAACCGACAATCCGATGCCGACCCCCAACGCGGCTTCCACCAGAATCCAAAGGACGAATTGCCCGGCCGAGGGATTGGCGGCCACTTGCGGCCATTCCGGAAACAGGGCCATGGTAATGCCCAATGCCAGCAGGATTCGAGCCGGGCTGAGGAAGCTGTTTACGCCCGGCAGGGGCACGAATACGAAAACTCCGCTCACCCGGACAAGGGTGAGTACAAAGCCCAGCAAAGTGGAAATCGAGAGCGTCAGTTCACCGCGCATAGCGGCTGAGGTCTCCCAGGGTGGCGACGGTATAGACCACGATTTTCTGCAGCATCCATGGCAGCGAAATCATCAACGCCGCCAGAAAGGCGAGCAGGCGCGGAATGGCGCTGAAGGCGTTGTCCTGAATGGAAGTGAGGATCTGGACCAGGCTCATGACGATCCCCGCCACGAATCCAACCGCCAGCAGGGGCGCGCTGATCCAGAAGGCGGTCATAATCGCCTGCCGGACGATCTGAATGGCGAATTCCGGGGTCATGCGTAAAAGCCTTTCATCAGCGAACCGATCACCAGGTTCCAGCCGTCGGCCAGAACGAAGAGCAGAATCTTGAACGGCGCGGAAATCATCACCGGGGGCAGCTGCACCATGCCGATCGAAAGGGTGACGGAGGCAACCACCAGGTCGATGATCAGGAACGGGAGGAAGAGCACGGCGCCGATCTGGAAGCCGGCTTTCAATTCGGAGAGGATATAGGCAGGTATCAGGATTTTCAGGTCCAGGTCCTCGGCGCTGCGCGGCTGCGGGGCGTGCGAGATTTCGACGAACAGCTTGACGTCCTTCTCGCGGGCGAAACGGATCAGGAACGCCTTGAGCGGCTTGGTGCCGGCGTCGAAAGCCTGGTCGGCGGAAAGCTGGTTATTCTGCATCGGCTCCCAACCCTGGTGGTACATGTCCGCCGCCACCGGCGAGATCACCAGGATGGTCAAAAATAGCGCGATCCCGACCAGCACCTGGTTGGAAGGCGTGGTTTGCGTGCCTAGCGCCTGGCGCAGGAAATGCAGCACGATGGCGATGCGCAGGAACGGCGTGATCGACATGATCATGGCCGGCAACAGGGTGAGCAGCGTCATCAGGATGACGATCTGCATCGGGACGCCAATCGACGAGCCGCTTTTGTCCAGGTTCATGCCGAGCAGAGACGGAGGCTGCGCCGCGGCCGCCGGCAAGCGAACGGCGGCCGCGACGAGGAGCGTGAAGAAACGGGCGGGCAGTGCGATGGTGCGTGTCATTGGTTGCCCGTCCGGCCTTCCCGAAGATCGGCGTCACCCAGCAGCGAGCAGCCGCCCGGAAATACGGCGATGAGCAGGGTTCGTCCCGCGACGCTGACCAGGTGGAGCGAATGTTGCGCGGTCAGCGGCAGGCGTTCGATGGATTGCATCCGGCGGTTGGCCGGGCGGCCGAAACCTTTGCCGGCAAAACTGACGGCTCCCTTGCTCCGCAGCCAGTACAACGTGCCGCCAAGCAAGCCGAGCACGAACAAAACCGCTACCGCCTGTTGCATCGCTTCCATGGTGATTAGCTCTCGTTCCGGCAACCGCTCCCTTACGGTCGCGGCTCTGACCCGCGGCCGTTCCTACGTTTGGATCAACCCGATCGTGTCCTGCATCAACTGGTTGGCGGTGCTGATGACTTTGGATGCCGCCTGATAACTGCTTTGGTAGGCCAGCAGGTTGGTGAATTCGGTTGCCATATCGACGGTGGAGCTTTCGAGCGAGGAGCCTTCGATCTTTCCCAGCGAACCCGTGCCGGAGGCTCCCAGAACCGGCGCCGCAGTGGAGGTGGAAACTGCCAGGTCGTTGTTGCCTACCTGGGTCAGGGTGTCGGGGTTGGAGATGTTGGCCAGGGCCAGTTGCGCGACGGTGACATCCTGGCCGTTCGAATACGAGGCCGAAACCGTGCCGCCGTCGCCCACGGTCATGCCGGTGAGGGTGCCCGCCGCATAACCGTTCTGGGTCGTGCTGTTCTCCGCGGAGGCTTCCGAGTATTGAGTGATCTGCGCGGTTCCGGAGCTGTTGTACAGGTTCCAGTTCACATTCATGGTCGCGGCGCCATCGGCCAGGCCGGTAATCTTAAGAGCGATGGGGCTGCCCGCGGCCGGAGAGGTAAGCTGACCGTCGCTGTTGAAAGTCAGCGTGCCGGTGGCGACGGAACTGGTGGAGGAAGCACTGCTGGAAGAAGAACTGCCGGAGGTAAGCGCGGAGGACGGGATGGTAACCGCGTAACTCCAACTGTTGGGCGTGGTGGTGCTCTCGGTGAAGGTCACCGTCAGCGTCTGCGCATTGCCCAGCGAATCGTAAACCTCGATCGGGGCACTGTACGTGTTGGCTGAGCTGGACGACGTGGCGTCCAGATTTACGTTCATGCTCATGGTGGTGGTGGCCGAAGCCGCCATGCTGGAATTGGTCGGAACCTGGATGGCGCTGGTCGGGCCGCTGGCGGTTACCGTGCCGTTGTCGGCCAGCCAGCCCTGCACGTAGTTTCCGCTGGCGTCCACCAGGTAGCCGTCGGAGTTCATCTTGAAGGCGCCGTCGCGCGTATAGAGGGTCTGATTGTCGGCGTTCTGCAATACGAAGAATCCATTTCCCTGAATCGCGGCATCGGTGGAGACGCCGGTGCCGACGACGGAACCCTGGGTGTAGTTGGTGAAGGTCGAGATGGGGAGCACCCCGCCGCCGATTTCGGACCCGCCGGCGGCGGTGCCCAGCGACTGGGCCATCACGTCGTAAAAGTTGACCTGGCTGGCTTTGAATCCGGAGGTGTCGAGGTTGGCGAGGTTGTTGCCAGTTACGTCGATGGCGGCGGTGTCGGCCGTCAGTGCGGAAAGGGCGGTGGAAAATGCGGGAAACATGGCGTATCGGTTCTCCTAAGGAATTCCTGCTGCTAAGACGAGCTGGTCGAACTGGTGCTGGAAGTTGAGGAGGAGTCGCTGGCGGCCGCTTCGGCCTGGGTGTGATAGGTTTCGATGTCGGAACGGATCCCCATCACCTGTTCGAGCTCGCTGAACTGCGCCAGTTGCGAAACGAACTGGGTGCTATCGGTGGGATTCAGCGGATCCTGGTTTTTCAGTTGCGCCACCAGCAGTTGCAGAAACATTCCCTCGGTGACCGTGGACGACGAACTGGAGCCGGTGGTCGACGAAGTCGAAGACGAGGTAAGCGAGCTAATTGCGGATGCCATAAGATTCTCCTGTCGAATGCTGGTTGTCGATGCGCGCTTCGAGCTCGTCTACCCAAGCCGGACGGCGCGACGGATTCTGTTGTTTTTGGCCGCTCTGCTGGCGGGAGCCGCCGGTGCCCGATTGCGAATCCTGCTGCGAATTGCCGCTGGAAGAGCTTCCCGAAGAGCTTTTGGTTTCTATCACGGTGGCCGGGTGAGAATCCGCGCCGGGCCGCCACGCCTCGGCGCGAAAGCCGTTCTCTTGCAATCGGCCCACCAGGTCCGGCAGACCCTGCTGCAGGCCGTGGGAGAGATCCGCATCGCCGGTGCGAACGGCTACCTGCAATTCGCCGGATTGCTGCACCAGGTGGATTTCCACTTTCGGGGCGCCGGCTTGTCCCACCTGGAGCGAAATGTCCTGCAAGGGCGCCGCGGCCGGTTTAGGCGGGGCGGGAGCGAGCGCTTCCACGGGCTGGGAGGAAGTCGGTGGCGCGGTCTGGAGGTTCGCGGCGGCCTGGTCGTTTTGCCGGAAAGCCGCCGCCGCTTCCGTGGCGAATAAAGTGGAAGCAGCGGAAGGGGCTGCATCCGCCGTGCCGGACGCCGCGCTCGAAGCATTGGCGCCGGCGGAAGAGGCAGCGGCGCGCTTCAACGCGGCGGCGTCGCTGTCGGCGGCTTGTGGCTGGGCGGAGGCGGCCTCGGTGACCGGTTTCACCGGCTGTACGCGGGCGGCGAAAGTCAGCTCTTCCGAGGAGTTGTCTTGTGCCTCGGCTGCGGTCGCAGCGTCGGCGGCGCGATTGGCCGGCTCGGAGGCGCCATCGGCCTGGGCCGCGGTATCGGACGAAACCCCGGACGAAGCGCTGCACAGGGCCGCTTCCTGTTCGGAGTCGGAACCGGACAGGGAAAACCGCAGCGGCAAGACAGTTGGTGTGGTCAGCGAAGTGGGTACCGCAACCGCGATATCATCCCGATTGCCGGTCTGGGACGGTGATTTGAGAGTATTCGGCCGGCGGCTGTTGCCGGTGAAGTTCGCTCCCACCGCGGCCATCGGTTTCGCCAGCAGGTGGCTGCCGGAATCGTCCAGAGTCGCACTCATCAGGGCGGTCATGAACGCCGAAGGTTGGGAATCCGTCTCGTCGGACGAGGACGAGCCGGAAGACTGTTGTACCGCCGGGTTGGACGATGCGGCAGTGGCGGAGGAATTCTGGGTGACTGCGGCGCGGCTGGCGGAAACGCCGTTCCGCGCCATTTGGGACGCCAACGAGATCGCTGCCGAACGAATCGTCACGGCGGAGCAAAAGGCAGCTCAAGCGCCACTGCCGGTTTTGCGTATTTTCAAGCGGATAGGACGGAGCCAGCGGTGTTGGTCTTTTGACAGTCAACCGCCCTCGTCAGAGATTTGACGGCTTCTCGCTCCTCGTCATTTCTATATATCGGCAAATCGCAAAGGGTTTCTAGCAATTCCGTTCGGCGGCGCCGTTGGACACTCAGTTGCATCACTTGCCGCCGCAGGCTTTATGGATGCGCTGACGATCGCCGCGGTAAGTGGAATCCAATCCCGCATGGAGTCTCTCGATCTGCTGGCCAACAATCTGGCCAACACGGCCACTTCGGGTTATAAGAGCGACCAGGAATTCTATGGACTGTTCCGCTCCGACGTCGCTTCCGGCGCCGGTGACGACGCGGCTTCCACCATGCCGGTGATCGAGCGTCAGTGGACCGACTTCTCGCAAGGCACGATGGAGGTGACCGGCAGCTCCCTGGACGTAGCCCTTAACGGAAACGGGTTTTTCGTGGTCAAGGGCCCCAGCGGTCCGCTCTACACGCGCAACGGAAGCCTGCGCGTGCTAGGTTCGCACCAGTTGGCGACCGCCGACGGTTACCCCCTGCAAACGGCCGGTGGCGGCACCATTTCCGTTACCTCCGGCCAGCCGATCGAGATCGCGACCGACGGCACGGTTACCCAGGAGGGCCAGACGCTGGGGCAACTCCAGGTGGTCGACTTCGCTTCCACCTCGTCGCTGGCCAAGATGGGCAATACCTGTTTCCGGAACACCGACTCCAGGAACGCGCCGGCTCCGGCCGCCAACGTCAAAGTCGAACAGGGCAAGATCGAAGGTTCCAACGTGCCCGTGGCGCAGGCGGCCATGCGCCTGGTGGGCGTCATGCGGCAGTTTGAAATGCTGCAGAAAGCCATCGGCGTATCGAGCGACATGGACACGAAATCGATTCAGGAAGTGGCGCGGGTGGGCTCATGAGCGAGCGCGCCCGTGGCCTTCCCGGAAAAGGAAGACATCAATGATTAGCAGCGTAAGCAACTCGACCGCGGCGGCGGACCAGACACAATCCGCCGCGGCGCAAAGTTCCACCGTCTATGAAACGCCGTTCGGCGACGTTCTGGCCAGCGAGATCACCGGCATCGATCTGGCCGCCTGGGTGAGCGGAGGCACTTCCAGCACGGCAAGCACCGATACCTTGAAGTCAACCCACACCATCACCTCGACCACGGCGAGCACGGCAACCGACAGCACCTCCGCCGGCACTTCCAGTTCGTCCACCGCGTCCAGTGACAGCGGCAGCGGCGTTCCCACGCTGGAATCGGTGTTCGGCTCGAGCGACGTCTGGCTGAGCGATCCCACCGGGTCGGGCGAGGGCTTCTCCTGGGACTACAACCCGATCTACTTTGCCACCGAACAGACGGCCGAAACCGTGGCCCAAATCCTGGGCGGTACCGTGGTGGCGACGGATGCCATCACCGGCGCGGCCGGGTCGCCCCTCCAGCAGAACCAGGCGAACTACATGGTGCAACTTTCCAGCGGCGCCGAAGTCAACGCCGGACTGGTGGCCGACCTGTATAATCACGGCTACCCGCAAAGCTACATCGACCAGGAGCTGTCCGAGATTAAGCAGCAGGGAGTCAGCGCATCATGATCCGCGCTCTTTACAGCGCTGCCAGCGGCATGAACGCCCAGCAGCTCAACGTCGATAACATCGCCAACAACCTGGCCAACGCCAACACCGCCGGCTACAAAGCCCGGCGGACCCAGTTCCAGGACCTCTTGTATCAGAACATGGTGCAGCCGGGCTCGGCGTCCAGCCAGCAATCCACCATGCCCACCGGCCTGCAACTGGGCTTGGGAACGCGCGCGGCTTCGAACGAGATCATTTTTACCCAAGGCAACTCCACCGAGACGGATAACCCGCTGGACGTGGTCATCCAGGGCAACGGCTTCTTCCAGATCCGTCTGGCCGCCACCGGGCAGCTCGCTTATACCCGCGACGGCGAATTCCAGCTCGACCGCAACGGTAACTTCGTGACTGCCAATGGAGACACGCTGGAACCGCAGATTACCGTCCCTTCCGCCGCGCAATCCATCACCATCGCGGCCGATGGCACGGTGAGCTACATGCTGCCGGGACAGACTTCCGCCCAAAAGGCCGGCCAGATCCAGCTTGCCGGATTTCAGAATCCGGCCGGGCTGAACAGCATCGGCAACAATCTCTACCAGCCCACCGACGCTACCGGCGAGCCTGTGGTGGCAAACCCTGGCGGGCAGGAGGGGATGGGCACTCTGCTGCAAGGCTACACCGAGCAATCCAACGTCAGCATCGTCGAGGAGTTCGTCAACCTGATTCAGGCGCAGCGGGCCTATGAGGCGAACTCCAAAGTGGTCAAAGCGGCCGACGACATGTACCAGCAGGTGAATAATCTCAAGCAATAGAACAATGACGAGCCTCGCGACAATTCCGGTTCTGGCGATTGGGCTGGCGGCCGTCGCGGTGGGCGCCGCGGCCGAAACTCCGGCCTGCGCTTCCCTTTCGGGCGACCGTATTTTGGCCCGGGATCTGGCGGCCGTCGAGCCTGAATTTGCGGCCGTCCCTCCCCAGACCGAGCTGGCTACGGCTCCGCTGCCAGGCGCCCGGCGAACGTTTCGCGCGGCCGAACTGGCCTCGCTCGCCGAACGCTATTCGTTGCCTTCGGCGGGGCTGCGCGAAATCTGCTTCGAGTGGCCGATGGAGCGGCTCGATCCCGCCCGCATCGCCCAGGCGATACAATCCGCGCTGGGCATTGCCGGCGCGAATATCGAGATCGCCGAAACCAGCCTATACCCGGTGCCGCGCGGCCGGCTGGAGTTTTCCCGCGACCGGTTGGGCGCGCCGGCTTCCCCCGAACAGCGCTCCCCGGTGCTTTGGCCCGGCGATGTGGTCTACGGATCGGGCCGCCGGTTCGCCATCTGGGCCCGCGTGCGGATTACCGCCTCCTGCACGCGGCTGGTAGCGGTGGAGAATCTGCGCTCCGGCCAGCCCATTGAAGCGAGGGCCATCGCCCTCAAGACCGAGAAGTGTTTTCCGCGCGGCGGCGACCGCGATGCCGCCGCCGTTCCGGACCAGGTCGAAGGCATGCAGCCCGTTCGCCCCATCGCCGCCGGCCAGGAAGTCCGCCTGGACCAATTGGCGCCCCCGAACGACATCAATCGCGGCGAGATGGTTTCGGTGGAAGTGCGGATCGGGGCGGCGCACCTGGCTTTCAGCGGCCGTGCCGAATCGGCCGGCCGCGCGGGCGACCAGGTGAGTATTCGCAATCTGCAAAGTAATCGCGTATTCCAAGCGCGAGTCAGCGGGAAGGGCAAAGCGCTGGTGCTGGCCGCTTCCTCTACGGTGCCATGATGACGTCTCGTCGGAATCGATTCTGTTTGTCTCTCTCGCTGCTGCTGCTTGCCGCGGGTAGCGCCTGGGCGTCCGGCCCCAAGAAAAAGAAAGCCACCGAGCCGAGCGCGCTCGACCGCTACCTGCAGGAAGCGCTGAAGGACCAGCCGGCTCCGGTGCAGCCCTCGCCGGGCTCGCTGTGGTCTCCCGGCGCGCGCCTCATGGATATCGCCAGCGATGTGCGCGCGGCGCGAGTCGACGATATGGTCACGGTCGTGGTCAGCGAAAATGCCACCGCCGTCGCCACCGGGGCCACCCAGACCGCGCGGGCCTCCACCGCTCAATCGAATATCACCGCGCTGGGCGGGAAGAAGAGCTCGAGCAACGCTTTATCGAACCTGCTGAACACCAGCACTTCCACCTCGCTGAACGGGTCCGGAACCACCAGCCGCGGCGCCACCATCACGGCCACGCTGAGCGCGCGCGTGACCCACGTGCTCCCTAACGGCTATCTCGTGGTGGAAGGCACCAAGGACGTGGTGGTCAATTCCGAGCACCAACTGGTAACGGTGCGGGGCGTGATCCGGCCGGCCGATCTCACCAGCGCCAACATGATCAGCTCCAACCAGATCGCGCAAATGGAAATCAAGATCGACGGCAAAGGCGTGATCAACGACGCCGTGCGCCGTCCCAATTTTCTGTATCGTCTGATCCTCGGCTTACTGCCGTTCTAGGAAACCCGGTTTTAGGAACTCAATGACCAAAAAAGCCACGGCGGCATTGTTATTGGCATCGATGGCGGCCCCGGCGGCCACCCGGCTCAAGGAACTGGTGTCGCTCGAAGGTGTGCGCGATAACCAGCTTCTCGGCTACGGCCTGGTGGTGGGTCTGGCAGGCACGGGAGACCGCCAGCAGACGCTCTTCCCCACCCAAAGCCTCGCCAATATGCTGGAGCGCATGGGCCTCACCATCAACCCCACCACCATCCAGGTGAAAAATACCGCCGCGGTGATGGTTACCGCTACCCTGCCCCCGTTCGCGCAGCCCGGCTCGCACATCGACGCCACCATTGCGGCCATCGGCGATGCGCCCAGCCTGCAGGGCGGCATCCTCTTAATGACCGGCTTGAAGGGCCCCGATAACCAGGTGTTCGCGGTGGCCCAAGGCCCGCTGCTTTTGGGCGGCTTCATTGCCGGCGGCGGCGGCAATGCCAAGACCGTCAACCACCCCACCGTCGGGCGCATTCCCAACGGTGCCATCGTGGAGCGCGCCGCGCCGTCGGTGCCCCTCGGCAACGTCGTCAAGCTGCAACTGGAGCGCGCCGACTTCACCACCGCCACGCGCGTCGCCGAGGCCCTCAACCACCGCTTCGGCAAAGTGGCCCACGCCGATAGCGCCGCCCTGGTCGCCGTCACTGTGCCCGCCGAGTTTCAAGGCGATCCCACCAGTTTCGTCTCCGAGCTCGAACGGCTCACGGTCGAGGTGGACCGCACCGCCGAAATCGTGGTCAACGAGCGCACCGGCACCATCATCATGGGCAAGGACGTGCGCATCGCTCCGGTGGCCATCCTGCAAGGAAGCCTCACGGTGGAAATTGAAACCACCATGGAGGTGAGCCAGCCGACTTCTTTTGGCTCCGGAAGCACCACGCAAGTAGTTCCCAAGGTCAACGTGGGCGCCTCGCAGCAGCCCGTGCGCAACGTCATGCTGCAACAGGGCGCCACCGTGGAAGAACTGGTGCAGGCGTTGACTTCGATCGGCTCCAGCCCGCGCGATATCATTTCGATCCTGCAAAACCTGAAAGACGCCGGCGCCATTGAAGCCGAACTGAAGGTGATCTAAAATGACAATTCCCATCGGCGCCTCCGGATCCCAGAAGGCCGCTTCGGCCACCATCAACGCGCTGGGCAAGGTGCGTCCCAAAGACGACCCCGCCAGGATCGTTTCCGCAGCCAAGCAGTTCGAAGCCTTGCTGATCGGCCAGATGATGAAATCGATGCATGATTCCGACGGTGGATGGCTGGGCACCGGCGACGACCAATCGGCATCCTCCGCCATGGAATACGGCGAGGAGATCTTTGCCCAGTCGATGGCGCAGAGCGGCGGCCTGGGATTAGCGAACCTGATCGCCAAAGGCCTGCGGGATGCCTCGAAGTAGGACAGGTCTCCTGGCCTGTCGCACCAGGTACTCGATTTCGGTGTCGCGGCCACGTATTCAGCGACCGCTCCGCCTTTCCGAGCCGCGACCGTTAGGGAGCGGTCGCTGGGATCGGAACAGCGATTCCCTGACAGTGCACCAGGTCAGGCGCACCAGGATTGCGGGAGGTATTCGTTTTCCGGCGCGCCAGAGGAAGGTACCAGAGTGTGTACCTCGGCGGCGTGTTGGTAAGAGCCGGATGCCGGTGTGGTGGTCTTGTGCTGTATACTCGACCAGCCTTGTTCGAGTGTCTCCAGCAGCGACTCGACTTCGTCCAGGGGCGCGGTCTGCTGGGTCATGCTGGCATCGAGCAGCCGCCTGCGCATGTATTGATAGAGCAAGGCAAGGTTCTGGCTGAGGGAGCCGCCGGCTTTATGATTCAGCGACCCTTCGAGTTCTCCCAGTATCGCCAATGCTTTGGTCACCGCCTTGGCCCTTGCCGCGATATCACCCGCCTTCTGGTGAGCGCGCGCGTTCCGTACTTCGATGAGCGCGTGCTCATACAGAATCTGAATCAGTTCCACCGGGTCCGCGGCCAGGATTCGGCTCTCCAGATAGCTATATCTACGCATGTTCTCCGTTGCTTGCATTACCGCTCTTTCTCCAGTCCCGCCGCCATCCGTACGACTTCCTCGGGCAGGAGCAGGTCGATGACATCGCCGCTATCTTGCTCCACTAATTCCACGATTACGGGCTTGCCCGCACCCCGGCGCAATTTCCATACCCGGCCGCGAGCTTCCAACTCGCCCCGGTTCACTGCCCGGATGGCTGCCACCAGTTCCTCGATCGGGACCAGGTTGTCTTGCCCGAACCCGCCGACCGCGGCGCTCATGGATATGCCGTTGAGAGACCCAATGCCCATCTTGGAGCTGCCTTTCCGCTCTCACTTTACATATCGGTGTTTTCGCCCGAATCTTCTAAGGATACTTACATGCCAAAACGAAACCTTCCCCTCGGTCTTCGTGCCCTCGCCGCCGCCGTTTTCCTGCTTCGGGCGCTCTCTGCCCAGCCGCCCGCCCCACACTCAGGCCAGCCGGCGCCTTCTTCCGCGGACGCCCGTGCCCAAATGGAACCCGCGGCGACCCGTCAGCGCCTCGCGGCCACGGCCATGGAGGAGTCCCTGGCCCGGCAGCGGGCGTCCGTCAACCAACAGCTCGCCCAAACAGCCACCGGCAACTTCTTCATTCTGCCGCCTCCGCTGCCGCTTGGGGCCACCGTACCTGCGGCGGCTTTGCCCGGGACTTTTGCCGATTGCGACCCCCTGCCCTCCGCCCAGGTGGACACCTTGATCGATGAAGCCGCCAAACGGCAGCACTTAGAGGAGGACGTGCTCCGCGGGGTGATACGGCAGGAATCCGCCTTCCGCCCCTGCGCGGTTTCCTCCAAAGGCGCCATGGGCTTGATGCAACTCATGCCCGCCACCGCCAGTCAGTTGCGCGTGAAGCACCCTTTCGATCCCGCCGAAAACGTGGAAGCCGGCGCTAAGTTGTTGAAAGATTTGCTCTCTCGCTACAACGGCGATCTGGCCCTGGCGCTTGGCGCCTACAATGCGGGCGCCGCCACGGTGGATGCCGCCGAGGCGGTACCACCGATCCCGGAAACCCAGGATTACGTGCGGAAAATCATGTCCAGTCTGCCCGCCAAACAACCGTAGTTTTTCTTTAAATTTCCAGGAAAGAATCGGCCCGCTCGCCGATAAGCAGTTTGTGAGCGAATTCTTCCGCCGGGCCGAAGAGATTCTGCAGATTGCAACCACCGGGAATTCCGCGGGCGGCGACACCGCTCTCGTCCTCGATCGCCAGGGCGGCTTGCGCATGTTGGACCCGGCCGGATGGTCGCTCCCGGCTCTGGCCGCCGAATACGGCGCCGCCGCCGTCTATCGCGTCGTCCGCCGCGGCAACTCGGTCCGCGTGGAAGGCTGGAACGGTTCCCAGCGTTGCCTGCTCGAAGGACAATCCGCAACCGGCTGTCTGTCCAATATTCTGGCCCGCGGTTCCGCCAGCTTCCAAATGTCCCTCGTCGGCGCGGCCTGACTCCTCGAATTCGCAATTACGGTCACGTATCCCGCAACCGCTCCCTTACGGTCGCGGCTCGGTCTCGCGCCTTTCAGAGCCGCGACCGTAAGGGAGCGGTTGCACTAGCGAACTTCCGAAATGGTGTACTTACCAGCAGCCACCCCTGCCCCAAAGCGAAGGCGGGGTGGGCCGACCGCTGACTGCCGATCGCTCGCTACGCCACAAAATTGCAACTGCTCGTCGTCACCGCCGCCTGTTCGAAGGACCTCGCGCCTCGCGTCCGAAACTCGTAACTGTACATGCTCGCCACTGTCCGTTGCGCGTCGCTCCTCAGCACTTTCCCTCGCACCAGCAGTTCGAGCGGGCAGACGTTCTGCAAAAGAAACGGCCATTCGATCCGCAACTCGATTTCCACGCCCACTGGCGGCGGATCGTCCGTCGTGAAACGGATGCCGCCTCTGCTCAAGTCTTCGGTAGCGCCGCTCCCCGCCGCCGCCACGCCGCACTTCCGGTAGCTGAAGCGAAGCGACAGTTGGAACGTATAGCGCCGGTCCGTGCGCCGGTCGCCGTAAATAAGTTCTTGGTGCGCCATACTGTACTACCGTCATCATCGGCCCGTGCAGCTAAAGCCGATAGTCCTGAAGGTACTTCATCCGGTAATTCCGGTAACTAGTACCCGGACTCCCGCCCCTACCGCGACATGGACGGCGGAGCCGCTTCCGGAGAACTTCCCCATTTCCTGTTCGGGCGCGGACCCATCCGCAGCACCAGCGTCCCCCCGGCAGCCAGTTCGTCGTGCGTGAACCAGGGTTTGTCGAGCGGCTTTCCGTTCAGCGTGGCCGATTGCACGTACTTGTTCCCTGCCGATGCGCCCGGGGCGGAGACGGTGAATGTCCTGCCGCCGGCCAGCGCGATTTTCACCTCCTGGAACAGCGGGCTGCCGATGTCGTAAACCGGGCGCCCCGGGCAAACCGGGTAGAAACCCATCGCGCTCAGCACGTACCAGGACGACATCGCGCCTCCGTCCTCGTCGCCGCAAATGCCAAGCGGACCGTCGCCGTACCAGACTTCCATGATCTGCCGCAGCAGGCGCTGCGCCTTCCATGGCTGCCCGCAGTAGTTATAAAGGTAGGGGATGTGGAAGCTCGGCTCGTCGCCCTGCGCGTAGTTGCCGATCAAACCGGTCATATCCGGGAACTGGCCGAGGAAAGCGTACTTGGACGTGCCGTACTGTTCGACGAACAACTGGTCCAGTTTGGCCGCGAACTGCTCGCGCCCGCCCATCAGCGCCATCAGGCCGGCCACGTCGTGCTGTACGTGCCAGGTGTAGACCCAGGAGTTGCACTCGGCAAAATAGTCGCGCCCGCCCTGGCCGCCTCCCCGCGTGGGGTCGAAGCTTTCCACCCATTGTCCATCGGCGGTCTTCGGCGCCATCATGCCGATCCGCCCATCGAACACGTTGGCGTAATTATGGGCGCGCTTCATGAAATAGGCGTAGTCGTCGTCTTTTTTCAGCGCCTTCGCCATCTGCGCCACGCACCAATCGTCGTAGCAGTTTTCCAGTGTCACCGAAACGGCCTGGCGGCGCTCGAACGGATGCACTTCCGCCACCGTCTCTTTCTCCCCCTTGGCAAGCGCCGGGAAGAACCCCTTCTCCTGGTAGACCCGGTCCAGCGCGGTCAGCGGTCCGCGGCGCCACGGAAGAAGGGTAGCTTCCATGGCGTTTTTCTTCATCCCGGCGTAAGCCTTCTCCACGTCGAAATCGCGATAGCCTTTCAAATAGGTGTCGGTGATGAAGGCCGTGGAGTGATGGCCGATCATCACCGCCCCATCCCCGCCAATCGACGGGAACGAAGGCATCCAGCCGCTTTGCTCGTACATGCGGACGTAGGAGTTTACCATGTCCACCTGCCGCGCCGGATCGAGGATCAACTGAAGAGGGTGCATCGAGCGATAAGTGTCCCAAAGGCCATCGCCCGCGTAGAAATCGTGGCCGCCCGCGTCGTGTACCTGCCCGTCGTATCCGCTGTAATACCTGCCGTCTTCGGTATGATCGGTCATGCGCCCCAGCGAGCGGTAGAGCGCCGTGTAGAAGATCGTGCGCTGTTTTTCGGTGCCGCCCTTCACGGCGATCTTGCCCAGCGCCTGGTTCCAGACCGCGCGCCCCTTGGCCTTCACCTGGTCAAAACCCCAGGCGGGAATTTCCTTCCGGAGGTTCTTGCGAGCTTGGTCGATGCCGATGTAAGAGACCCCAATGCGCACCCCGATCCGCTCGCCCTTGGTGGTGGCGCCATCGGTCTCGAAGCCGATGTTTGTGCCCGACAGTTTAGCCGTCTGGGCCGAAACCTGGCCGCCGGTCCAGGTGCTGTACGCGCCCAGTGGCTTCGAGAACTCGGCGTAGAAATAAATTGCCACGCCGCCCTCCGCGCCGCGTCCGGCAACCGCGGCCGGTCCCACCACTTCCAGTTCGGCGTTGTCGCGTGACGAAAGTACAAGGTGCGAATGGGCATTCGCCGGAAAGGTGAAGCGGTAATAGGATGCGTGCCCGGTCGCGGTGAATTCGGCCTGAATGTCGTAATCCTCGAGCAGCGCGGCGTAGTAGTACGGCGAAACCGTTTCGAAGTCGTGATCGAACCTGGAAGCATTCCTGGCGGAATCCGTCTCGATGGCCCCGGTAGTGGCCATGAGCATGGCGCTACCCGCCGGAAACCCGTAGATTTTGTCCGCCAGGAATCGGTCCCGAACGCTCGGCGTCGTGATCGGCGCAACGCGTACCATGCCATAGGGATACTGCACCGTGGGCGCGGTAGCAGTCAGCAGATGCCCGATCGTGCCAATGTTCGGATTGACGTAATCCACCGGCTCCTTCCGCTGTTGTGCCCACCCGGCGAGACTCAGCATGGAAACCAGGCCGAGGACGCGCGCTGTCCGTACCATCAAATAGTCCCTCCCGCATTGACTGAGAAAGCGTCCGTTACACACGCGCGTTGTAGCACATGTCATTGGAGCGGCGCCACCGGTGCGTGGTCTCATCGCCAAAGGCGTTCTTCGACCGGCGGGCCAGGAACCCGCCAACGGCGCAGCGGTCGGATCGGTCGCACCCCGGCAAGTTAGACGGCCGTTCCCTTGGCGGCTTGCCCACGCAGTAGAAATGTTTTCGGCACCGAGCCACTACCGCAGATCTTGAAAGAACCGAAGTCCTTGTACCAGTCGCCCTCCGGCACCTCCGGATGAGAGTCAATCCAGAGCCGCAGTTGGTTCAGATCGGCAATGCCGATCGCCCTGTCGCGCATCCGGTCTATCAGGTGTTGACGGACGCCGGGCGGCATATTGCCCCACGTCTCGATTCGTGGCATTAGCCGCCAAAAACCATTCGGCCCATCTGGTCGCCCAGGCGCTTGACCTCTTCCGCGTCGGTGGCGCTCCGGAATCGTTCGGCGAGGTCGAAGAATTCCTGCTGCTTCCGCTTCTCGGCGGCTATGCCGTTCTCGATCAGTTCCAGCAGCATCCGATTGGCGCTGAGCCTGCGCGCCTTTGCCAGGCTGCGAACCTGGGTGGCGACACCCGCCGGCAAGCTAACGCTTTGCCGCACCGTGCCGCTCGCCGTCCTCATTACACCATTATGCACCAAAGCGGTGAGGCAAGATCGAGACGCGATCTAATCTAAGGTACTAGCCTCGTCAGAAACTCCCCCTATTCCCCCGGCCCCGTCCATCTCGCCGCTTCGGCCACGCTAATCATGACGGTCATGGGATCGACCGGCGAGGCGACAAAATCGTACTTTTCGTAGAATCGTTTCGCCCGGCCGATCCCGCCGACGCCACTCATCGGTCCCAGGGCGCTTTCGTCTGAAGCAGGCGCCGCAGCTTCGGGTTGTCCTTCGGCGGGCTATCGAGGACCTTAGTGAACCGCTGGAACGCCTCTTCGGACAGTGCGAAATAGCGCCGATCCAGCAGCACCGATTCGGCTTCCCTGACGTTGATCGTCTCGCCGCGCGCCGTTGTTTCCTTTGCTCCCATATCCGCCATAGCCTCTGGATGCCTACACAATGACTATACACAAATGCGTGACACTCAGCGGACTGGACTCACCTGGGGCGTGGCAACCGCTCCCTTACGGTCGCGGCTCGGTAAGTGACTGAAAACTCGCGGCATTCTTAACCGAGCCGCGACCGTCAGGGAGCGGTTGCCATGCCCGAACTTCGAAGTCCCCAGATCGGTTAATCACCCCTCACCTGGCGCCCGGCTTTCGCCTGAAAAAACAAAACAGCAACATCGCCAGCGACACCCCGGTCAACCCCGCACCAACAGCATTTTCGAACGGCAGCGCGAACTCCAGGCGCACTTCCCGATCACCCGGCGGAACGTCCACCAGCATATTCCCGGCCACGTCCCTGCGAATCGCCAGCCGTTTTCCGTCGCACCAGGCGCGCCACGCGGGGTCGAAACTTTCCTGCACCACGAGGCTCTCGCCCTCGCCGAAATGCGCCCCCACCCGGACCTGGTCCGTTCCCTCCCACCGCATCTCCACCGGCGTATCCGGCCCGTGTTCGACCGCGTCCGCGTACGCCTCGATCTGCGGTTCATCGTAGTTGGTGACTGGAATCGCGGCGAGGCCAGCCATGCGCCGCGTTTCCACCACGCGTGCGTGGGCCGGCGCCCGCCGCGGCACCCGGTACAAGGTGTCGCCCTGCCCGTCGTCGTAAATCGCCGGCAAGACCCCGGCGAATTTCACCGGCGTGGGGTAGTCGTGGTAAATCTCGGGAGAGTCGGCCCGGCTCATCAGAATCGCGTCCGCGCCCACCCCCTGCAGCCAGGCGATGTCCCGCGCGGCGTCGGCATCGCCGTCGTGGATCACCTGCCACTGCGCCAGCACCAGCATGTCGTTTTCCAGCCCCTGTTCGGAACCGCCGCCCACCTGTTCGCCGCCGCGCCATGCGTCGTACCAAAGCCGCATCGAGCCGGCCGCGAATACGCGCGCGCCGGGCAGATTGCGGGCGATCCAGTCCGTGGCCCGGTACTCCACTCTCCGGCGGTAATCCGCATCGGCCCGAAATACCTTCCACGGGCTCCGCAGGTATGGATAACCCGCCGCCAGCCCAGCCGCCGCGATCGCGAACGCTACTACCCGCAGCCATTGTTTGCGGGTATCCGCCAGGGTTCGCAGCGTTTCCGTCGCCAGCAGAATCAGCACCAGGTCCAACTCGGGGACCAGGCGATGGGGCTCCCCGCTGACGCGGAAGCCAAAGTAATAATTGCCCACCACGTTCAATGCCACGCCGAGCGCGGTGCCGCAAACGAATACCCGGTAGGCTAGATCTTTCCTGCGGTAGGCGATCTTGGCGCTCGCCAGCGCGAACGCCACCGCTACCCCCAGCGCCACCCAGCGCGAGCGGGCGTCGCCAGGCAGCGCCACGTACTTCAGATTGTCCATGGTGATGCGCAGATAGGAAGGCGTCAACCAGAAGGCGGTCAGCCCGTATGCCATTGCCGCGATGGCCGCCGCCCGCCGCCACATCCGCCCATCCCGGTGCGTGATCCACAAGGCCCACGCCAGCGGCGGGAACATCAGCGCCAGCGCCGTGGCGCCGTAAAAGTTATTCGACACCACCAGCGCGGAGGAAACCGCCGCCAGCCCCAGCCACCGCCGGTCGCCGTTTCGAATCCCCAGCCACGAGAACAGCAGCGCGAACGGCAGGCAGGCGAGCGCCGTCATGTGCGGCCCTTCGCCCCATTTGACCAGCACGTTCAGCCGTTGCGGCATGTGCAGAAACGAATCGTCGCGAAACGATTTCAGGAACAGGTAAGAGGGCGAAACCAGCGCCGTACCCGCCGCTGAGATCGCCGCCCATGCTCGCGACCCGCTCGCCACCCGGACCAGCGCGTAAGTTCCCGCCGTCCCCAGGCAGTAGAACAGCGCCGTATACAGATGATACGCGCGCGCCGTCGAGACCCGGAACAGAGCCGAGAGCAGCGCGGTTCCATAGGGTAAAGCCGGTGGATAGAGGTAGTCGAACCGCGTCCCGCAGTACCACAGCGGCATCCAGCGGGGATGCGGCCAATGTGCCCTCAGGAACCGCGCGGCGGCGATGAAGGTGCAGTCGATGGACCCCCAGTTGTCCAGGTATTCGATCCGGAACAGCGGCCAGATCAGAATCGCCGTCACCAGTGCCAGCGCGCAACATTCCGCCGCCAGCAGCATGCCGTTGCTGCGCACCCGATCCGTTCCCTGCATCCTCGCCCCTATGTCCAATTGGTGCCTGCGTCTTCAGAGTATGGTAGCCCAACAACGTAGCAGGCGGGAGCCTGACCCCATTAGCCCTCCATTTGCCCACATGATAAGCACTAGAAAACAAATTAGTTGCGATCATTAGTGCAGAACCCAACCCCATGGCGTTGTGCATTTTTGTGCAAGGTCAGGGGTTTTGCCACCCAAAGTTGTTTGGCGGCTAGAGGGGGATTACCTCAGGCTAAGATGCTCTTCGATGCGGGTCAGCCGGGCGTCGAAGACTTCTTCGAGCCGTTCCAGGCGGTCGTCGAAGTGCTGGCGCAGGTCGCCGATGCGGGTATCGACGTGCGCGCGAAGATCGCTGATGCGAGAATTACTGTAGAGGAAACCGATCACAACAACCGCGAGCGTCCCAAGAAACGTCGCGAACCCGAGAAGCAAGGAAACATATTCCGGTTTCATCTCTGCCTTCATTGTAATCCATACGCTCTACTTCTTGGTTTCGAATCGGAGCGGCTCCGTTGTGCATTTTTGTGCATGGTTGTCTGCCCTTGGCCGACGGGATCCAGCCCATCCCAAGGTGCCACGCATTCCCTGTAACTCGCTGACCAGACGCACCTTGCCTGTTTGTTCCCTTGGTGTTACCATGCTCGTTGCTGGGAATACGGAAACATGCCGGAAACCATGACCATTGGAGTGGATATCGGCGGCACCAAGGTCGCCGCCGGGCTGGTGGATGCCGCCGGAGTCATCACCGCGAAGACGCGGGTGCCGATGATTTCCACAGGTGACGCAGCGACGGGGTTTTCCGGCGTGCGGGAAGCGGTGGAAGCCGTGTTTGCGGCCGAGCCCGGTGCGCGCGGGGCTGTCGCCGGCATTGGAATCTGCTCGCCGGGGCCGCTCGATCCCTCCAGCGGCGTGGTGCTCAACCCTCCTAACGTCCCCTGCTGGCGCAATTTCCCTTTAGCCGACGAAACCCGGCGGGCGTTCGGAATTCCGGCCCGCGTGGATAACGACGCCAACGCCGCTGGCCTGGCCGAAGTGCTGTGGGGCGCCGCGCGGGGATATCGCTATGTCTTCTACGCCACCCTGGGTACCGGCATCGGAAGCGGGATTGTGCTGGACGGGCAAATCTACCACGGCCACACCGGGAGCGCGGCCGAGGGCGGTCACATCGTCATCGACTACCACGGCCCTGTCTGCGGCTGCGGCAAGCACGGCTGCATCGAAGCCCTGTGCTCCGGCACCGCCATTGCGCGGCGGGCGCAGGAAAAACTGGCTACGGCCGGGACAGCCGGACGGCGGCTGATCGAGCTGGCCGGGGGCGCGGCCGCGGCGGTGAAGACCGAGCACGTCGGCGAGGCCTGGCGCGAGGGCGATCCGCTGGCCGGAGAAATCCTCCGGGAGACGGCGCACCTGCTCGCCATCTGGTTGGGCAACGTCGTCGATATTCTCGATCCCGACGTCCTGGTGGTGGGCGGCGGCGTGGCGCAATTGATGAGCGGACTGTTTCCCGATATCCTGGCGGATCTGCCCCAATGGTCGATCAATCCCCGCGCCGGTGAAATCCCGCTGGTCATGGCCTGCTACGGCGCCGATGCCGGAATCGCCGGCGCCGCCGCGCTGATGAATGCGGTTCGCTGATTGCCTCGATAAAAATTATTGATTGGACCCTGTACACACCCACAGCTAGGTTGTATAAATGGGGAAAAAGGATACGCCGCCGAAAACATCAGTATCGATTCTCCATCAGGTCAGCAGCATCGTCAGCTCGAACCGGTCGTTGGACGAGATTCTGGGTGAGGTGGTCGGCCTCACCGTCCTGGCCACTTCGTGCGATGCCTGCCTGGTCTATCTGCTCGATCCGGTAAGCCAGGAGGTTGTGCTGCGTGCGTCGCAGGTACCGCACGCGGGAGCTTTGGGAAACCTGCGCATGAAGATGGGCGAGGGCATCACCGGTTGGGTGGCGGAGCACAAATCGGTGGTGGCCCTGTCTTCGCACGCTACCAGCGACGCCCGTTTCAAGATGTTTCAGGGCCTGGTGGAAGATACCTATGAGGCGTTGCTCTCGGTGCCGCTGGTGTCGAGCGGCGACGTGATCGGGGTGGTCAACGTTCACCACCGCGAATCGCACGAACACAGTCCGGAAGAAATCGGCATGGCGGTTTTCATTGGCGAGCAGCTCGGAGTGGCTATTTCCAAAGCTTCGCTGCTGGAGGAAAATGCCCGCCTGCTGGAGCAGACCCTCGAAATGCGGCGCGAACTGGAGACGCGCAAGCTGGTGGAGCGCGCCAAGGGTATCTTGCAACTGCGCCACGGGCTGACCGAGGAAGAGGCCTATCTGAAGCTTCGGGACCAGAGCCGCCGTCTGCGCCGTCCCATGAAAGAGCTGGCTGAAGCCATCATCCTGAGCGAGGAAATCGATCGCCAGGGAGAAACGGCGACTACGTAGCGAATTCCCACAGGCGTGGGCTGACCCAGAGGTGGGACAGATGATCGTTTGTCGTCTGTCAAGCGGTTGTGGCCTGGCACGGGGCTGACAGACCACGAAAGACGATGGTCTGTCCCACCTTTCTCAGCTCAGGAGGCTGGACAGCCTGCGCCACGATCCAACAGGTCGCTCAACGCCGGCGCCAATTCGGGATAAAGAAAACGGAAGCCGGCCGCTTCGGCAGCGCCGGGAACCACGCGCTGGCCGGCCATCAGCATTTCCGACATCTCACCGAAAAGAAGCCGCAACACCACGGCCGGCACCGGCAGCATCGCTGGGCGCCGTAACGCCCGCCCCAGTACGCGCGTGAACTCCGCGTTCGTTACCGGGTTTGGTGCCACCCCGTTCCACGCTCCTCCGAGTGAATTCTCCAGCACATGGCGGAACAGCTCCGCCAGGTCCGCTATGTGAATCCAGGACAACCATTGCTTGCCATCGCCCAATCGCCCGCCAACGCCCCACCGAAACGCCGGCAGCATGCGGCCGAGCGCCCCTCCGCCCGCATCGAGCACTACCCCGATGCGAATTCGCGCCACGCGTATTCCCAGCTTCTCCGCCGCGGCCGCCTCCCGCTCCCACTCCACACACAGTTCCGCCAGGTAACCGCCGCCAGGCCGGGCGGATTCATCCAATATTTCATCTCCGCGGGAACCGTAGTAGCCGATCGCCGACGCCGCAATCAGTATCGCCGGCCGGCGCTCCAGGCCAGCCAGCCCCTCCACCAAGCGCCGCGTTCCCACGATCCGGCTGTCGTGGATGCGCCGTTTCGCCGTCGCCGTCCATCGCTGTGCCACCGGCTCGCCCGCCAGGTGGATCACGGCATCAGCTCCGCTCAGTTTCCCGGCGGATGGCGGACCATCTTCCGGATTCCAAATCGAAGATTGGGCGCCTGCCCGTTCCAGGCTCCCCTTGCGGCTTAGCAAATTCACGCTATGTCCATGTGCCAGCAGAGTTTCCACTAGCCGCCGGCCAATCAGGCCGGACGCCCCCGTGATCGCGACATGCACGTTTTTCGCCTCCTTATCTAATCATCGGCTCTTTCGCGCCCCATCGGTGGTCCACCGCAGCCCGGACCGAAAAAACCTCCAGCCGTGCCGAAAAATTGCCTAAAATTGCCGCTTGCACTGATTTCCAAACCGATGATAGACTGATGTAGCGGTCCTAGTACGGCTGTTGTCGCAGTTCTTGATCGGACCGTGTAGCGGAGTAGATCCCGGATGCTTGCTAGTTTCTTAATCATCGGCTGCTCACTTATCCTGTTAGCGTATTGGTTCCGTTATAGTTGCGTGCTGATCTTGCGCAATTCGGAAGCGCCTTCACGCATGGCGGAAGCCGATCCCCGATTCGCGGTGGAACAGATTCGACAGCAGGTCTTTACGGCGCCGGAACTGGAACCGCTTCAAATACTTCTGGAGCGCGACTATCGTCTACTGGTCTATTTGCATGACCATGCGGCCGGAATGGGTTTGCGATCAGTGGAAGATCGGCTACTCGTTCTAGACTATCGGATACTGCAGTACTGGTATTGGGTGACCAGGACGATTGCCCCGGAGTTTGCAAGACGCGCTCTGGCTGAAATGAGCGATGTGCTTCTGGTCTTCGTCCGGCGCATCGCACCCGAAACGGATCTGGCGTAAGCAGGAATTTGTGGCGCGGACCTACTGGGTCTGCGAGGGTTCTCCCCTGGACCCACTCCTCGCCCTACGAGTCATGTCCCCCGGTTCCATTGAGCTATCCGGGTCGATGACGGCATCTGAGTCCAACGGATACGCACTCCTATTCAGGAACTACCTCGCATTTCTCACAGAGGTATTTGGGTTGAGCCCGGTTTCGATCTCGCCGGAGGACAGCCGGGCAGACGCCCGGCTGGACCGATTGACAATCGGTCCGCACTCTCGAAAGTGCCACGTATATTATTGAAAACTCGTGGAGGGACGGACGGCACTTTCATCCCCACCCTCTGTGCGCCCCGCGCTCATGGAAACAGGTTGCCCCACGGAAAACAGGTCACCTCATTTTCCTTCACGGCGCGAAATGCCGGGGGCGACTTCAGTTCGGACTCTCTACGCGGCATGCACGAATGCCTGCGCCACGGTGGCTCGCAACGTGACAAATGCGGTTGCTACTTCTGCTTGCTGAGCTTACGGAAGTAGTCCGCAACTGCGTCGGAATAGCCCTGCGGCACCGGTTCGCTTCCCGGGCTGCGCACCGCGCCTCCGCCGGACTGGTCCAATTTGCGCCGCAGCTCGATCTCCACCTGCTCGACCGAACCCATCGCCGCTTGAATCCGTTGCAGCAGCAGCAAGGGATCGCTAGCGTAAACCGTTGGATCGAATTGGCGCAAATCCCGGATCAGGCCCTGGATATCCCGGGCGGTATTCGGATCGTCTTTCAGTTGCTGCTGCAATTGCTGCAGGCTGGCCTCGGTTTGGCGCGCCGACGCGTCCACATCCTCCGGACGGATGGGGCCGGTGTAATCGCGGCCGCGGACGCCGTTGTCTATCCAGTTGGCGCCGCCAGGTCCGCCCGATGCGCCTCCCCTCGGTCCGGCCGCCTGCCATTGTCCGCCTGGATTGCCCGCCGAACCCTGTTGTCCGCCGCCCTGCTGGCCTGCTTGTCCCGATTGCGAAGATTGCCCCGGTTGCCCAGACTGACTTTGTTGGCTACCCTGACCCGCTTGTGAGGGCTGCCCCTGTTGCCCCTGCCGTTGGCCGCGCTGTCCGGCCGCGTTGGCCTGCAATTGTTCCATCTGGCGGTGCAGTTGTTCCACCCGGTTCAAGGCGTCTTCCACCGACTGGCCGTCCTGACCGGCCTTGCCCTGCTGAGCTTGTCCCACCGATTGCTGAAGCTTGTTCAACTGGTCGTGCAAGTCGTTCAATGCCGAGGTAATCTGCGCCTCGCTCATGGCGGCGTACTCGCCCATGCCGTTGCGGATCCAGCCGGAATTGCGCTGCATGGCGCGTTCTACGTCCTGCTGCTGCACTCCTGCCAACGCGTCCCGCATCTTGGTGGAAGCCGGCCGGTTACCGCTCATCAGGCTGCGCACGGAGCTTTGCATCTGCTGTTCCAGCCGCTTGAGATCCTCCAGTTCGGCGTCTTTCCGGCCGGCCAGTTGTTCGGCCTGCTGGCGCGTCACGCCGGTGTTCTGCGGCCCAAAACTGCGCCGCATCTGGCCTTCGAATTCCTGCTGCTTGCGAGCCAACTCCCCGGCCTGTTGGGCCAGGTCGCCGACTTCGCTGCTGGATTGCTGGCTGCGCAGACCATTCAACATCTGTTCGGCTTCCTGCAGCCGGTCGGCGGCGCGCTTGGCTCCGGCTTCGCCCTGCGGCGTTCCGGCGGTTCGCGAATCGGCCGATTGCCGCATATCCTCGAGCGCCTGCTGCAGACGGTCGATGGTCTGCCGGAGTTGCTGGGCATCCGCGCCGCGCGTGCGTGAGTCATTGCCCTGCTGCTGGCCGGATTGGCCCGATTGTGCCGATTGACCTTGCTGGCCCGGTTTGCCAGGCTGTCCCTGCTGCCCTTGCTGTCCGGATTGCCCGGATTGCCCGGATTGCCCGGATTGCCCGGATTGCCCTTGCTGCCCCTGTTGGCCTTGTTGGCCTTGTTGTCCCTGTTGACCCGATTGCCCCTGCTGGCCTTGCTGTTGCTGCCCCTGCTGGCCGTTACGGCTGAGCTGGCTGCCCTGGTTCTGCGCCAGTTGCTGCATCTGCTGCTGTAATTGTTCGGCCTCGCGCCGCAGCATCTCCTGCTGCCAGCGCCGCTCGGAAGTCTGTTGCGGATTCTGGCGCTGCTGTTCGGCCAGTTCCTGCTGGCGCCTGGCCAACTGTTTGAGCTTTTCGAGCGCTTCGTCGATCTGTTTCTGCCGTTGATCGGCGGCTTGAGCCGCGGAAGAGCCGGTTTCGTATTGGTTCTTTTCGGTATCGAGCTCCAGGTCGAACAAGCCTTCCATATCGCGGGAGGCGCTATTCCCACCGCCGCCGCCCCTGCCGCCCTGTTGCCCGAAAGCCACCTGAATATCGCGGAAGGTGGCTTCGGCGCGCAGCAGATATTGCAGCGCCTGCTGCTCCGGCGCCAGCGCACCCTGCCATTTCCGGCCTTTCAGGTTTTCGGCCGCCGGTCCCATGGCCTCCACGGCCTTGTCCATGTCGGTCACAAAACTCTTGAACGAATCGCCGGCCTCTTCCAACTGGCGCGCCCTCATGCGGTCGCTCAGCGACTTGGTCTGGTCGCGCAGCTTCGATTGCACCGAAGACAGGAAGGCGGCGTTCTCGGCGTCCGTCCCTTTGGCGCCGTTCCCTTTGAGCTGATTGAAGGTCGCGGTGACGATTTCCTTCTGCCGCTCGGAGATCTGGCTCTGCGGGTCGCCCTGATCGCCGCCGGCGCCACCGCCGCCCATTTGCTGCGATTGGGTATAGTTCTTCTCGAACGGCTGGGCCTCGATAAAGAACATATCCGTGGAGGAAGACTGCCGCGCGTCCTTGGCCGTGGCGTACACGCTGATCACGTCGCCCGGCACGGCTTTGAAATCCTCCAGGGCCAGCGTAGTTGTGCCGGCGGAGGTCTTGCCGTCTTTGCTATTGAGCAGGGGCAGAGTTTTCTCCGCGCCGCCGTTCACCGAATAGTGCAGGTCCACGGCCTTGAGGCCGAAATCGTCTTTGGCGTTTACCGCGACGGTGACTTCTTCAATCGGGCTAGCCTTGAAATCGCGGCCCGGACGGGTGATGGCGACTTCCGGCGGCTGATCCTTCTGCGCTTCGATGAAATAATCCTCGCCGAGGCGAACATCCTCGCCGCCCTCGATGGCGGCCACGTGATACATGCCGTCCTTGTCAATTGCCACCGTCGCCACCGCTGTTCCATCGGGCGCGGGCTTCAGCTCCAGTTTGGTGCCATCGTCGAGCAGGATGACACCGCTCGAGAGCGGCCGATCCGTGCGCACCACCACATCCGCCCTGGTTCCGGCAACCGCCCGCAGGTCGCCGCCGGGGTCTTCCACCACGTCGCCGATGCCGATCCACGCCGGGAAACGATAGGTCACGCGAATGCTTTTCACCGCCGGCAGGTCCACCACCTTGAGTTTGTACGTCTCCGAGCGGACCCCGCCCGCTTCCACGTAATAATCCAGCGATTCCGGCACACCCGCAAGCAGGAACTGGTAGCCGGCGCCGCCCGGTTGCGGCGACATTTCGGTCTGCTCCCACGCCGATGCGCTGCCGTACTTGGCGAACAGGCGTACTTTGGGCGAGCTGAAACCGGTCAAGTTCGCGGAGATCACCTGGTCGGCACGTTTGCGGATGGTGCGATTTCCGGGATCCACCTGGATGGCGTAGAACGGCTTCATGGAGCCCTTCGGCAGGCCGCCCCAGAGCAGCGAAGTGCCATAGCCGAGGAAACCCGGCCCGGAGGTGGCCAGCCAGATCAGTACCAGCGCGGATGCCGCGGCGGCCGAGGAGAAACTGAAAATCCAGGACGTGCGCGCTACTTCGCGCGGCTGCGCCTGTTCGGCCACGCGCAGCGTATCGGCGGCCAGCAAGGGCAGAAACGGATCCTGGTCGTTATGTTCCAGACGCTCGGTGAAGGTGAGGAGGCGTTCCTCGAACTGCGGGTAGCGCCGCTCGGCGGTTCGCGCGGCACGCCGCCGGTTGAGCTGGATCAGCGGCACGATCAAGGCCGCGGCCAGGGCGACGGCCAGCCCCAGGAACAGGAAGACGCGGGCGCCGGTGACGCTCGGCGCGGAAAAGGAAAAATGATTGGCGGCCAGTACCGCGACCACGGTCAGCACCAATGCCGCCGCGGCGCACTCCGCAACCCCTCGCGCCACCGCCAGCAGCCGAAGCCGCCGTTCCAGTGCGCTCAAATAGCCGGACAAGCGATCCAAAGGTTTCATCCCGCCTCCTGATCCACCGACAGGTGCCGGTTGCCCAACAGGGTTTCCGCAATCGACACCGCCAACACCGCCAGCATCACGTACCACCACAGGGAAAGCGGCTTCTGCCCGGACGCCGCCGCGCTCCCGGCCTCCACATTGCCGTTGGCTGTATTCTGCCACAAACCGAGGGTCTCCTGGGGTGCCGGCCTCAGATCGCTCTCGCGGCGATCGCCATTCACGGCTACCATTTCGTTGCGGCCGTTGGGCCGGCGAATGTCGTAGAAGCCCATCATCAGGAATTGGATGTTCCGCGCTTTGACCGCCTCGGCGAGGGAAAGCGCGCGCTCGCCGGTGGGATCGAGCACCTCCACCGCTGCGCCCTTCGCCTCCGCTTCCCTCAATTCGGCGAACGACCCGACCGTTACGCTGGCCTGCCCGCTATCCATACGGCCCAGGTAATTGGCCGTCTGCTGGATGAAGGGAACGAACGACGCGTGCAGCGGAAAATCGTTGTCCAGGTTGTCGAAAGTGGAAGCGAACACCAGCACGTGGCCGCTTCCCTGCTGCCGGTCGATGACCAGCGGCGTATCGTCGGTGAGCCGCGCCGCGACGCGCGCCCCGGCCGGGTCCACGCCGATGGCGCGGTAAAATTTCACGTCGTCCCAGCGATTGTCCTGCTGAATGGCGGGGTGGGACGTATCGAGCGCCGCCGCCGTCTGGAAGCGGTCGCCTTCCCTTGGGGCATAGCGCGTTCCGGTAATGGTCAATCCGCCCACCGGCACTTTGTCGCGAGCCGTATAAGTGTGTCCCAGCACCACCAGCACCGCGCCGCCGCGGTTTACGTATTCCTTCAGCGCGGTTTCGAAACCGGCCGGCAGCACGCCCGCATCGGAGATCGCGACGAAGGCGTATTTGTCCGGCGACAAATTGGCGGCCTGGTCCGGGGTGGCCGGGTCGACGGCGAAACCGTGCTGGCCGTTGGCCTCCAGCGCAGCCTGAAAATACAGCAGTCCGCGAGTGTTATCGGGCGCGTGGACGAACAGGATATGGCGGGCGTCGGATCGCTCCACGGAAAAGTAAAAAACGTCGTCAGCCGCCAGCGCGTCGGCGCCATCGATGTGCACGTCGCCTTTGTTGTACCCGTAAGGCACTTCGAGCGAAGCGAATTCCACCGTGGCGCGGCCGTTTTCGGGAACTTCGACGCGCTTCGATTCGATGGCGCGCCCGTTGAGCTCCAGCGTAACCGTGCGGAGGGCCCTGCTTGTGCCGTAGCCGATCACCGTGGCCAGCACGCGGTTCTTGTTGCCATCGTAGACGCGATGCGGCGCCACCACGTTTTCCACCGCGAAGTTGGCTGTCGCGCCGGAAACCAGCGGATGCGGCTCCAGGCGTACGCGGTCGCCCAAACGCAGATCGTTGAAATTGGCCGGCATGCCGGTCTGCTGCATGTCGGAATAGAGGTGCACGTCGAGCGGCACGGCGAGCGATTGCGCGATCGACTTCACCGCCCGCACCAGCTCGGCGAACGAGGTGCGCGTATCCGATGGGCGCACCGCGTCGATGGCCGCACCGAGGGCGCTTTTGTCGTCGGTGACTTCGCTCAACGCCTCCACTCGCGCGCCGAACGCGAGCACCTGCCCGCGCTGGCCAAGGCGCATTCCGCGCACTACCGATTTGGCCATCGACTTTGCCTGCGCCAGCCGGTCCGCCGCGCGCATGCTCAGCGAATTATCGATCGCCACCACGGCCACTTCGCCGGCGCGCGATTGCGGCACCAGCTTTTGCTCTATATACGGATGCGCGAACGCCAGCACCAGCAGCGCCACCAGCGCCGCGCGCAGCGAAAACAGAACCAGGTACCGCAGCCGCCGGTGCTTGATGGAGCTCTGCGTCCGCCGCTCGAAGAACATCAGCGAGCTGAAGGGCAGCGGCGTGGAGCGGTGCTTGCGCAGCAGGTGCAGCCACACGGGCAGCCCCACCGCCACCATCCCGCCCAGAAACCATGGCGTGAGAAAGCCCATTTACAGCATCCTCCTACGGATGGCCAGGTATTCGCGCAAGCCTTCATCGAGCGGCCGGCCCGTATCCATCAGGAAATAATCCAGGCCCGCCCCGCGCGCCTTGTCCCGCAGGTTCGAAAGGTGCGCGTCCACTCGCGCCCGGTATTCGTGGCGCGCGTACTCGGGCGAGACTTCCATTTGCTCGGCTGCGTTTTCCATGTCCACCAAGAGCACCGGCTGGCGGAATTTGGGGGCGATTTCCTGCGGGTCCAAGGTATGAAACAGGATCACTTCGTTGCCCCGGTAGCGGAGCGGCTCGATGGTGCGGACAATGGAATCCGGGTCGGCGTAAAAATCGGAAATCACCACCACGATGCCGCGGCGATGGAGGAAATTCTGAAAGTGGATAAAAGGCTTGGTGAAATCGGTGCGCGCGCTGGGCTGGACCTTTTCGATGGCATGCAACAGGCGGAAGAGCTGGCCCTGGCGGGTGGAAGGCGCGACGTAATCGGCCACGTCTTCATCGAACACGATCAGCCCGGCGGCATCGCGCTGCAGCGAGCTGGCCATATACACCAGCGAGGCCGCCACGTAGCGGGCGTAGTCGATCTTGGTGATGCTGCCCGAACCGTATCCCATCGACCCGGAAGTATCGAGCAGCACCAGCAGGCGCGTGTTGGTTTCGCCGCGGTAACGCTTCAGATAGCAACGGTCGGTGCGCGCGAACACGTTCCAATCCACGTGGCGCAAATCGTCGCCCTGAGTGTAGGCGCGGTACTCGGCGAATTCCTGGGAAAAGCCGAAGTCCGGCGAACGGTGCAATCCGGCCACGAACCCGTCCACCACGGTCTTGGCTACAAGGTCCAGCCCGGAAATGGAAGCGAGAGTGGCGGGGTCGAGAAATCGCTGCAGCATGGGGGCCCGGCTATTCCCGCGGAGTACCCTTCCACTCCAGCAGGCGTTTCAGAATGTCGTCTTGCGTCACCCGGTCCGATTCGGCGTGGAAGTTGAGCAGAATGCGGTGCCGGAGAACGGGCGTATACAGCGCCCGCAGATCTTCATAGGTCACGTGATAGCGCCGCTTCATGAGCGCCCGGGCCTTGGCGGCCAGCACCAGGAACTGGGCGGCGCGCACGCTGGCGCCGTAGTTGACATATTTTTGGACGAAATCGGGCGCCGATGGATCTTTCTGGCGGGTGGCCCGAACCAGCTCCACCGCGTAGCGCGCCACGCTCTCGCCGATCGGCACCATGCGCACCAGTTGCTGGAACGCCAGGATCTCTTCGGCGTTGGTGACGGGGTCGGCGTGGGGGATGGTGGTGACGGTGGTCAGGTCGACGACTTCGAGCTCCTCGTCGGCGCTGAGGTAATCCAGCACGGTATTGAACAGGAAGCGGTCGAGCTGCGCCTCGGGCAGCGGATAGGTACCCTCCAGCTCGATGGGGTTCTGGGTGGCCAGCACGAAGAACGGCGCCGGCAGCAGGTAGTTATGGCCGCGCACGGTGCAGGCGCGTTCCTGCATGGCTTCGAGCAGGGCGCTTTGCGTCTTGGGCGGGGTGCGGTTGATTTCGTCGGCCAGCAGAATGTTGCCGAAAATCGGCCCTTCCACGAAGGTCCAGGTGCGGCGGCCCGTGGCCGGGTCTTCTTCGATGATGTCGGTGCCGGTGATGTCGCTGGGCATCAGGTCGGGGGTGAACTGAATGCGTTTGAACACCAGGCCGAGGGTTTGCGCGAGCGTGCGCACCAGCAGGGTTTTGGCGGTGCCGGGCAAGCCGGTGATGAGGCAATGGCCGCCCACGAACAGGCCGATCATGACCTGTTCCAGCACCTCCTCCTGCCCCACGATCACGCGCCGCACCTGCGTCACGATGTCGGATTGCACCTGGCGGAAACGCTCGATGCGCGTCTTCAATACTTCCGGGTCAAGCTGGGTCGCGGTAGTCGACATTTGAGTTCCCATCATTATTGCAGTTCCAGAAACAGCTTCTGCGCCGGTTTGAAGTCCGGAGCGATCTCGAGCGCCGCCAGCACTTCGTCGCGCGCCTGATCGCGCTGGCGGTTCTGGTTGTAGGCGCGGGCCAGCTCGTAATGGGCCTCGGCGCGGTCCACCGGGTGGTTGCTCACCAGCGCGCGGAATTCCGTCACTGCTCCCGCGGCGTTCCCTTCGTCCAGCCACAATCCGCCCAGGCGCTGGTGCAGCAGGTTGTCTTCCGGGTAGATCCAGTTCAAGCGATTGAGTATGTCGGCGGCTTCCTTGCCCTTGCCCGATTCCATCAGGGCACCGGCCAGCTTTTCGAAAGTCTCGGGATTGCGCCCGCCCATGTGTACGTAGCGCTCCCATTCGCCGATGGCCGCCGGCTTGTCCAGTTTGGCCATGTCGGCTTCCGCCAGCGCCTCGTACAGGCTGCCGGTTTCCACGAATTCCGGATAGACGTCGCGAAACTGGGTCCCGAGCTTGATGGCGCCGTCGTAATCTTTGTTCTTCTCCATTTCGTTGACCTGGCGAGCCGCCGCGCGCCAGCGATCGAAGTTCTCGGCGATTTTCCGGGTCTCGCCTTCCAGCTTGGCCAGAAACTGTTTGTCGAACTCTTCGGGCGGGATTTTGAGTTCTTTTTGAATCACTGCGCCGGTTTCCTGGTTGTGCGCGAAATCGGCCAGCATGGCCAGGATCGTATCCCATCCCCACTTCTCGGTGATGAAGTCGCAGATCTTGCCGGCCTGGAAATAGCTCACGACCACCTGGCTGTCGCTTTTAGGATGCACGAAGCCGCGATCGAGATCCGCCACCGGCAGAAGTTGTTTGTGCTCGATGGCGGCGATTTCCTCCGGCCCCAGCCGGTCGCCCCACTCCGGCGAGGCCGCCGTCTCCTCATGTACCGCGATGCCCTCGGTAAACCAGCGAGGCACGTGGGATTGAGTCATGGTCAGGGTAAAGACATGGCTCATTTCGTGCCATAGAGTGGAGGCCCAATGGAAACTGCCCGGCGGCCGGCCCGACGGGCTGTCCATCGCGACCACCATGTTGAACGTCACGCCCAGGATGCCCAGCCCAGGCATGCCCGCGGTTCGCACGGCGAAGTCGTCGTGATTGGGATAGACCTCAACCTGCACCGGCCCCGGCAAATGAAACCGGTATTTCTTTTCGTAGGTGGCGATGACGCGCTCCATCTCGGTTTCGAAGTAGGGATGCAGTAAGTCGGCTTCCTTCTTTTGAAGCTTCAAAATCGTGCGGGCGGTGCGAAAGGTGACGTAGTCTTTGAAGGTATCGAGCAGCTTGAGCGAATTGGCGGTGGCGTAGTCCTGAAAATCGTGATCCCAGCAATCTTTCAGCAGCGACTGAGCTTCCTGGTCCTGGCCCAGGCGCATGAGGTTGATGGCGAGCTGCGACTGCGCGGAGTACAAGCTCGGATCGAGAGCCAGCGCCTTGCGATAAAAGGCCACGCATTCCAGGTAGCGCCGATTGAGCATGAAGAAATGCCCGGCGGTTTCATAGCCGCGCGCGGCTTTGGGATCCCAGGGTGAATCTTTCTTGTCGTCGAGCCAGTCGATGGACGCGAGAATCGCCTTGGCTTGGACGGACTGGGGATCGAGAGCCAACGCCCGGTGCGCTTCCACCGCCGCTTTCTCCCGATCGCCGTCTTCGAGAGCCAGCCGCGCCAGCAGTTCCTGCGCTTCCACCAGCTTCGGATCGAGCTCGAGCGCGCGTCGCGCCAGCTCGGCGGCCGCACCCGCGAAAGATTCCGATGCCACCAGCGCCTTGCCCAGTGCGGCTTCGGCGGATTTCGGATCGAGCTTCAGCGCCTCGTCGAAAAGCCCCTCGGCGTCCGGTGCCTGCCAATGGTCCAGGTACATCCTGCCCCAACGGACGCGGTAGTGGGCATTCTCGGGATGGGCGGCGACCAGCGTTTTGAAAACTTCGTTGGCCTCCTGGTAGCGTCGGGCCTTCCATAAGGCTTCGGCCTGATCGAGGGTTTGGGCGGAAAGGGGGAGACAGAAAGCCAGCAAGGCGGCGATTATCGTGGAGCGGACTCTCAGTCTGCCACGCCGGGACTCATCCCGGCGCGTGGGCCGCGCCATTTTGTCGAGAACTCCCGAGTCGGTAGCGACTGTATCCGGATGCAGAGCTTTCGCCGCCGACCGGGAAAACGCGCCGGGATAAGTCCCGGCGTGGCAGACTGGGAGTCCGCTCCACATTTTGTCGAGAAATCCGCGATCGGAATCGACTCTAACTCTATGCAGGATTCGCGCCGTCTCCCCCACCGCTACCCGCTGGGGCGTTGGCTCTTCGTCACCTGGCATTTGCACGGCAGCCTTCCCCACAACAGGTATCCTCCACCGGCCCATCTCAGTGCGGGCGGGGCTTTCGTGTGGATGGATCGTTACCTCGACACGACCCAAGACGGACCGCTGTACCTGCGTCAGGAACCGATCGCCAGAACCATCGTGGCCTCGCTGCGGCGCGGGGTGGAACTGGGGCATTATGAGCTCAGGTCTTGGGTTGTAATGGCGAATCACGTCCATGCGCTGCTGCTCCCGCTGGTTTCGCCCTCCCGATTGCTCGGATCGCTGAAGGGCGCCACCGCCCGCGAAGCGAACCGGATACTGGGCCGTACCGGAGAGTCCTTCTGGCAAGCCGAGAGCTACGACCATTGGGTGCGGAATGCGGACGAGTTCGACCGCATTGTCGCGTATATCGAGTCCAACCCGGTGAAGGCTGGGTTGGTCGGGCGCCCTGAGGAGTATCCGTGGTCGAGTGCGGCGGCGGGAGAGCGCGCCGGTGGAGCGGACTCCTAGTCTGCCGCGCCGGGACTCGTCCCGGCGCTTGCCCGGCTCGACCCTGTCGGGTACTCCGCACTCGGCGCCGACCGCGTCTACGTGCAGACCTCTCGCCACCTGCCAGAGACCGCAGGGAAACGCGCCGGGACGAGTCCCGGCGTGGCAGACTGAGAGTCCGCTCCACGAGCGCTTCATGGCTTATCCAGCGCCTCCTGGGTACGGGCCAGTTCCAGCAGCAGGCCGGTCAATTGACGTTTGTACTCCGCGGCGGCGAGGGCGGCTTTATCGTATTTCAGCTTGTCGATGGCCTGCTCCAGGGCTTCCTTCTTGGCTAGCAGTTCGCGTTTGGCGGGGTCGCGCGCGGCGGCGGCGTTGGCGCCCAGGCGAACCACGGTGAAGCTGCCGGCGAGTTTCCCTTCTCCGTTTTCCACCGATGGGGTGCGCTCGCCTTCGCCCTTGCCGGTATCTTCCAGAACGGCGTGCTCGGTGGCCAGCCGCTTTTGGGAATCGAAGTATTCGGCCACTTTGTGCTGGGCGAACAGAAACGCTTCCAGCGCCGTCACCGCTTCGTTCTTGTCGCTATCGGCCGCCGGGTCGCGCAGGGCCTCGGCCCAATAGCGCGCGAACATGGACGCGTTCTTCTCCGTGCCGCTCTTGGTGGAGGCGATCACCACGCGGCCCTCCTTGCGCAGGGCGGCAATGGCCCCGCCGCTCGAGCTGGTCATCACCACCACGCACTGCCGCGTAGCCGGAATCCGGTCCAGCGCCGCCGCCAGTTCCCCCGCCGTGATATCCGGCCCGGGAATATTGAACTTGTAGTCCACCCCGTCGTAACTGCCGTGGCCGATCAGCATCAAGACCAGCGCATCGTCGGGTTTCGCGGTGCGGGAAAGCTCCTCCAGCCGCGCGCGGATCTGGTCCCGGTTCGGAGCGATTAGAGTGATCGGGTTGCCCCCGGCCTTTTTGATGCTGCCATCGATATCTTCGGCCCACATTTTGAAGCGCTGGTCGTAATCCGGCTCGCCGCCAAGACCGGAGATCGCGACGTAGTAGGTGGCAGCATGGGCGGAAAAGGCACAGGCCAGCAGGGCCCAGATCAGGCTCCGTACTCGCGGAGTGGGCCAACTCTTGGGCTTGTCGAGGAGTTGCCGGGCTGGCGCCCGGCGGAACCGATTAACAATCGGTTCGCAGGTTACCAACCTGCCCCACAAAGCAGCGTAGCCGCAACCAAACGCGCCGGGAGGAGTCCCGGCGTGGCAGACTGAGAGTCCGCTCCACACGTTACACCACCCCCCAGTTTCGCCGCAGCAGCCATTCGGCGGCCTTCAAACCCAGCGCCAGTAGAAACACCGCCGGCATATCCCACAAATCGCGCGTCTCCCGTGCTGTGATGCCGGCTTCGGAGTAGGCAATCTCTTCTCCTAATTTTGACGCCTGATCGGGACGATAGTATCGGCCGCCGGTCTCGTTCGCGAGCTTCCGCAGCAGTTCCTTGTTCTGTCCGGTATGAAAATTCTCAGCGATGCCATCCTCGCGCCGGAAACTCAGCACGTCCTGCCCGATCTCTTCCTGCTCGTGCCCGGCGATGATCTCGGCCACGTACGACCCCGGCGCCTCTGCCGTCCACTCACCCGAGTAGATGCCTTCCTCGAGAGGCTTCGGCGTCAACTCCACCGTCACGCTGGTGCCGTCCGGCTTCAATATCCGCGCCTGAACTTTGGCGTCCGTGACCGGCTTGTAGGCCTTGTCGCGGACTTCCACCCGCAGCGGCAAATTGCTTTCGTCGTCGAGCACCTGTTTGGGCGTGGACGCCACCACCTGCCCCGGCGTATCCGTCACCAGGAAGCGCAGCATTTGCTGCCAGAAGGTTTCCTGGGTGTGGTCGTCGTGCGGCAGCCACATTTTCCAGCGCCAGCTTCCCTCGGTGGCGAACAGCACGGTTCGCCCGCGGCCGTAATTTTCGGTGACCAGCAGCGGGAACTTGCGCTTGGGGGGCGTGGATTCGAGCAGCACGGTGGCGCCGGGTTTGGCGTCGCCCACTTCCTGGTAATTGGCCATTTGAGGCATCTTCTTCCAGCGTTCGGCGTTGCGCGCGGGGTCGTCGTCGAGCCGGCAGATGCTCGACTGCGCTCCTTCGGGCGTCAATTCCTCGCCGGTAAAATCGCGGTGAAAAGTGGGGCGCGTATTCGGCAGGTTGACCGGAACCAGATCGGCCAGAGGCGAACTCACCCAGCCGCCATCGGAGAGGGTGGCCCGGCCGCCCAGGAACAGCACGCCGCCGCCGCGCCGGTCCACGAAATCGCGAATCAATTGCTGCTGGGTGACCGAGAAGTAATTGGCCTCCACGCTGCCGATAATCAACCCCTGGAACGCGAACAGGTCTTCCGCCTTGGAGGGGAAGCCATCGGCCAGTTCCTTGGGATCCTTTTGCCCCTGCATGTACATTTTGTTCTGGGTAGTGCGGAGCATGCTGAAGATTTCCTGTTCGGCGTGGTCGTCTCCCGGGAGGAACGGCAGCGAGCGGCGGATGAACTTATACTCCCAACGCGGTTCGCCTTCCATGTACAGAATGCGGGGTTTACGGGATTCCACATTGACCAGGCGAGCCAGGCGGTTATTGGCCTGGTTGGCCTCGCCGGGCAGCGGATCGACGCCGATCTGGAGCGTCTTGGCGCCGGCGTCGCCGCAATTGAAGACCAGCGTTTCGGTCTGGAGCGCGCCATCGCCCTTGAGGGTGATGTCCTGCCCGGCCAGAACCTTCCCGCCGTCCCGTACGCTAAGCTTGGCTCGCGTCCCCGAAAGCCCGTAGCTCTGCAGCGTAACCACGGCCGAAAGCCGCGATTGGGGCAGCGCGCGCGGCGCCACCACCGCATCAACCACTTCGGTGTCGCGGTCAGGATGCTCCTGGCCAAAGCCGACGGTATCGACCGGAATACGCGACCGGCGGATGGCCGCCACAGTCTCCAGATTCAAGCCGCCGGAATTGTCGGCGCCGTCGCTCAATACCACGATCGCGCCCAGCGGCAGCGAGGACGATTCGGCCAGCACCCGCTCCAGCGTGTCGCCAATGCGCGTGGCCGGTTCGGTGGGATTCAGCGCGTCGGGCTGGGGCACCCGCTCCAGGTCCTTGCCGAAGCGGTAAAGCCGCACCTGAAAGCGGCCGGCCAGGCTCTTCAGCAGGCCGTCCGACAGCACGGCTTTGGCGGCGGCTTCGCGGGTGGATCCAGCTTCGTCGCGAATCGCCATGCTGCGCGAATCGTCCACCAGCACCGCGACGACGTTCTGCTGCGGCCGCAGCGTGGCCACGCTCAGCGCCGGATGCCACAAAAGCAACAGAATCAGCGCCACCAACCCGGATTCCAGCAGCCAGATCCCGAGCGGCCTCAGCCCGCTCAACAGGCCGTGGTTGCGCCGTACGTGCCAGAGCAACAGCCCGGCCGCCGCCGCGATAGTCACCCCCAGCAGCCACAATGGCCATGGGGTCAGAAACACAAATTGGCCTTTATGAAAAAGCGCCGCCGGGTATTTGAATAGGAATTCGAACATGGGGCCACGTCAGAGGCGCATAAGTCGGTAGACGCGCGGGTGGTGGGAGGCAGTTTCCGGCTTTTCCGGGTTGAGGGAAACTTGCGCCGCGGCCCGCAATTCTAGCATGCCCTCGTATGTCGAAAGCATAGCACGCGCGGGCGGCACCGTCGCGAGGGCTCATTCGTGCCGGGCGCGTGGCCGGGGTGGACGCCCGTTGCGCCGCCCTCCTCCCCGCGCAGGATGGTACCTTGGAAGATTCATGGTTGTAGACCGGGAGGAACTGATCGCGCGCATCACTCGGGAGGTGGTAGCGCGTCTCGCCGGGGAGCCGGCCGCTGCCGCACGGCCCGCGCCCGGCGACGGCGTTTTCGCCACCGTGGATGAGGCTGTTGCCGCCGCCGGCGTGGCCCAGAAGCGGGTCGCCGCGATGAGCCTGGCCGACCGTGGGCGCATGTGCGCCATTGTCAGGCGCGTCTGCGCCGACAACGCTCCCGAGCTGGCGCGCATCGAGCTGGCCGAAACCGGGCTGGGCCGCGTCGATCACAAAATCGTCAAGCTGCAGAACATCCGCTACATCCTGGGGACGGAAGCCATGACCAGCCAGGCCATGAGCGATTCGACCGGCCTGTGCGTGATCGAGCACGCCCCCTGGGGCGTCATCGGCATGGTGCTGCCGGCCACGCACTGCGTCCCGACCCTGGCCAGCAACGCCATCAATATCCTGGCCGCCGGCAATACCGCCGTTTTCAGCCCGCATCCGGCCGGCGCCAAAGTCACCGCGCTTGGGCTGCAGATGTTCAACCGCGAAATCGAGCGCGAGTTGGGCGTGGCCAATGTGCTGACCACCATGGCCGAACCCACCATCCAGGCCGCGGAGGAGATTTTCGCCCACCCCGGCGTCGCGCTGCTGTGCGTCACCGGCGGTCCGGGGGTGGTGAAGGCCGCCAGCCGTTTCGGCAAGCGCGTGATCGCCGCCGGCCCCGGCAATCCGCCGGTAGTGGTGGATGAGACCGCCGATCTCGACCTCGCCGCCAGCTCCATCATCCTCGGCGCCGGCTTCGACAACAACATTCTCTGTATCGCCGAAAAGGAAATCTTCGTACTGGAACGCGTGGCCGATGCATTCATCGACGCCATGCGCCGCGCCGGCGCCCTGGAACTCGATCGCGGCGCCATCGACCGCCTCACCAAGGCGGCTTTCCGTTTCGACCCCGACGGGACCCCTCACGTCAATAAGGATTACGTCGGCAAAGACACCGCCGTGCTGGCCCGCGCCGCCGGGATTTCGCTGCTTTCCCCAACCGATCTGTTGTTCGGCGAAACGGAAGAAAACCACCCCTTCGTGCAGGAAGAACAGATGATGCCTTTCCTCCCGGTGGTGCGGTTCGCCGATGTGGATGCCGCCATCGCCGCCTCCGTGAAGGCCGAGCACGGCTACCGGCACACCGCCATCATTCATTCCCGCAACGTGGAGAACGTCACCAAAATGGGCCGCGCCATGAATTGCACGCTGTTCGTGCAGAATGCGCCGTGCTATGGTTCGCTCGGCATCGGCAGCCCCGGCTACTCGAGCCATAGCATCGCCACGCCCACCGGGGAAGGAGTCACCACGCCGCTCACTTTTACCCGCGAGCGGCGCATCGTGATGGGGGGCGGGGCGCTGCGGGTAGTGTAAATAGGATATTGGACCGAAATGAAGGTAACCGACCTTTCGCATCTCAAAGTCGTCACGCTCTCAGACATCGACGCCGCCGTGCGCGAATCCGCTACTGAAATCCGCATCGCCCCCGGCGCCATTCTGACTCCTTCCGCCAGGGAAGCTCTGGCCGAGAGGAAGTTGGCGGCCACTAGCGGCTCGCCCGTCCCGGAGACGGCCGCAAGCGGCGCCGATCCGGCGCGGCTGGCGCTGTTCAACTCGCCCCAAGCCGAAGCGGTCAAGGAAGAGATCTGCGCCGTGGGCAGGAAGCTCTGGATGCGCCAGTTCGTGGATGGCAACGGCGGCAACATTTCCTATCGCCTCGGCCCGAACGAGGTGATCTGCACCCCCACCCTGATCAGCAAGTACGACCTTCGCCCCCAGGATATGTGCCTGGTGGACCTGGAGGGGAATCAACTGGCCGGCGGCAAACCGCGCACCAGCGAAATCCTGATGCACATGGAGATTTACAAGGAAGTGCCGGAGGCCAAATCGGTGGTGCACTGCCATCCGCCCCACGCCACCGCCTACGCCATCACCGGCAAGGTGCCGCCCACCTGCATCATTCCGGAATTCGACGTCTTCATCGGCAAGATCGCAGTTTCCCCGTACGAGACGCCCGGCACGCCGGCATTCGCCCGCACCGTCATCCCTTTCGTCAAGACGCACAACACCATCCTGCTGTCGAACCACGGCATCGTCTGCTGGGGCGATACCGTCACCCACGCCGAATGGTACGTCGAGGTTACCGACACTTACTGCTGGACGCTGATGCTGGCCGCGCAGCTAGGCACGCCCATCACTCATTTCACCGGCGAGAAGGCCGCCGATCTGCTGGCCATCAAGAAGAAACTCGGCCTGCCCGACCCTCGCATCGACAGCCCCTCATGCGAGATCTGCGACCTGCCCACCAAGCCGGGCCAGATCGCCATTGCTCCCGGCGGAGGCGCTCCCTGCGCTACTATTGCCAGCGCCGATCTGACGCCGGAGGAAATCGACGCGCTGGTCAAGGCTGTCACCGAGGAAATCGTAAACAAACTGAAGTAGCGGCGGGAGCCGACCGCTCTGCCGGTGGCGGCTCTATTCACCGGGCTCGACTTGCCCGAGGCGGCCGTGCAAGCGACCGAACTCAATGATCCTACGTCCCGCTGGACAGCCGCCGCCGAACGCGAGCGACGAGATCGGCTGACACGTAGAAATTCGTCTGACGGAGTTGCGCGAGTGCAACCTCAAAATCGAGCAGCCTGGCGCGATGCGCTTCGGCCAGGACGCCCAGCGTACCGGTCACCAGCAGATGCCGACGCTCGGCCTCGGCGCGGCCGGCCTGCTCATCAATCAGGAGACGGTCGGCGTTGACGGAGAGGGCGAGCATGATGGCCGCATGCTCACCGGCATCGAGGAAGCCAAGGGCCGGGTCGGAGGGTGGGTCCGGTCGAATCTCACACCAGTGCGGCGGCTGAGCGATCCAGGCCCGCACGGCCGGCGGGGTGTTCGCGTCTTGGAGTTCCCCGGCGACCGTTTCCGGCACGAGCACGCGACTGTATAGGGTTGGCAACACGTCCACGGCGCCTACCAGCACGAGGTAATGGAGGGGACCTGCATCGGCCACGACGATCATGCGCGCCGTTCGGCTTTCCGGATTTCCTCCAGGGTGGTCAGGTCGTGCTCAAAATCTTCGGCGGTATACGATTCGACCCGACGCTCCTTCAGGAAGGCATCCAGATCCCAGCGGGAGGGGATGCCGAGAAGCCTGCGAAGCTGGTAGGCGGAGATACGGCGCTGGCGAAAGGCCTCCAGCCCCACCGCTTCGAGAACGGCGCGGGAGGGGTCCTGGCCGGAGGGAGCGAGGGAGGCAACCAGTTCGTCGGGGACCTCGACGGAAATTTGCATGCCCCAGTCTATCACTGGGAAACTGGAGGAAAGGAGTACGGATCGTGCCGATGAAGAATCCCAATCACCCGGGCGACCTTATCCGGGATTGCCTCGACACGGCACGCAAGAGTGCGTGCGCCACATCCGTGGGCTAAAACCTGAGCCGCAGTTCCACCCAGGCCCTCCTTGGGGCGCCGGGAGCGAAGAAAGTCGCGCTCTGGGCCGGGTAACTTCCGGCGTAGGAGCCGGTGGTGTAGGCCGGGTAGGGCTGCGCCTGGATTGCACCCTGGCTGGTCAGCGCCGTATTGGCGAGTTGCGCGGCTGTGTAGTAATGCAGGTTGAACAAATTGTCGACCTGGACACTCAATTGGAAATGCCTGGTCAGGTCGTAATGAGCCAGAAAGTTGGTGACCCCATAGCCGGGTGAGACTCCGGGTCCGAGATAGTAGATGCCATCGGCCTTGTAGGCATTGTTCTCGTTGCCGCGCGCGTAGGAGCTGGACACGGCTACCTCGTCGAGATTGAGTGCGAGTTTCGAAGTAACCCCGAAGCTCGCATAAGCCTTGCCGGTTTGCTTCGGAATGAGCGGCATTCGATCCCCGGGCTGGACGGTGATGACGCCGCCGAGTCCCGGATATCCCTCCAGTGCGAGGTTGTTGGTGTTATTGGCCGAGCCATCCAGCGTTTCGGTGCTTTGATAGGTGGCTACCAGATAAGTGTAATCGAGCCCCCAGGTGAGGCGACCGACGCGGCCATCGAGATCGGCATCGAAGCCCTCCCGGCGCGTTTTGGCGAAGTTCTGGAAATAGCCGGTGCCTAACACTTCAGACGAGACAAAAAGGATATCGTTGCGGTTTTCCGCCCGGAAGGCACCGGCATTCCAGTTCAGACTGCGCAGGAAGGAGACTTCCGGCTTCCCGCGCAGTCCGGCTTCCCAAGTGACGGTGACTACCTGCTGGAGCGGCGGATCGCTGGCGAGCGCATTGGGCAGGCTGCAGGGGTCATTCGGATCGGCGCACCCAAGCTCAATGGCCGTCGGGGCGCGGCTGCCCTGGGAGTATCTCGCGTAGGCATTTACCGTGGAGACCGGGCTCCAGGTAATCGCAATGGCGGGGTTGAACCGTTGAAACACATAGTCGCCGTCGAGCGAGCCCGGTCCGGCAATAGGGTTGATCCTGTCGGTATTATCGACGGTAAACCGGTTATAGCGTCCCGAGGCAGTGACATTCAAGTTTTTCGCAATCGTGAGCGTGTCGGTAAGATACAGGCTCCAGTTGGGAGTTATGCCATGTAAGTCGACGCGTGAGTCGACCGGAGCGCCATTCGCGCTGGTCGATCCGTCCTGCCATGCCGGAACGCTGGTAAGGGTGTAATTGGGATTGACATAAGCGTAGCCCGTGTTCTGGGTATAGTCGATGCTGCCCCGGTCCAAAGCCGCTCCGGCCGCGAAATGGTTGCGCCCGATCTTAGGCGCGGAGACCCACGTCAATTGCCCGGAAAACCCATACTCGTTCTGCACTTCCTTAGAGTAGATGTCGACGCCATCGCAGGTCTGGTCCGGGTCGCCCAACTGCAGCGCTTCGGCGATGCAGCTCCATTTCGGAAAGGGTGTGGTCGCGATGTTGGCGCCGCTCGCCGGGACACCGCTATAACCCGCGGCACTCAGGAGTGCCTGTTGTTCCGCAGTCGGCTGATAGATCGATTGAGTGAGCGCGTCCGTGTTGAAATTGGCGTCGATGGTTTCGGTGCGGATGTTCCGGTACCAGGCGTTACCGGAAAACGCGAGCGCATCGCTGAAACTGTGCCGTGCGATGAAATTGAAGGATGGGGAGCGGTCGGCGGTGCTGTCTGGGATCGAATAGACGCTCGCGTAGTTACTTTCGAGCAGGCGATAGTCCTGCAGTCCATTGCCGATCAGGGTGTTATAGGCATAAGACATGGTGAGCGCGAGGTCTGTCCTGCCCCTGCGCCAGCCGAGGCGGGCGAACGCCTGGCGGACGTCCGAGGGCGAATCGAAGCGCCATCCGGATTCGTGAAAGACGTTACCGGCAAGAAACCAGTTGAAGCCCGTCGCTTTGCCCCCACCGTACTCGGCCTGAACCGCTTTTCGGCCGCTGCTGCCGTAGGTCAGGGTCCCGTCCAGCCCGGGATTGGCGGCGCCGTCTTTGGTCTGGACCGTAAGCGCGCCTCCCAGGGTGTTCAGCCCGAACAGAGGGTCCGATCCCGGTACCAGCGCGATCTCTGAGATTGCGTTCCTGGGGATCAAATCCCAGCTTACGACGTCGCCAAACGGCTGATTCTGCCGTACGCCGTCCAGGTAGACTGAAATCCCCTCGGGCGTTCCGAGCAGTGGAGAAGCCGTGTAGCCGCGGAAATTTACATCCGGCTGGAACGGGTTCCCCTGCATTTCGCTGAGATACACGCCATTCAGGCGGCGGTTCATGAAATCCGCCAGATCGAGCGCGCCGCTCAATTCCACATCGGCCGCCACGGCGGTTTGGACGGGGGCGGCAATCTGGCCGGAAGCGAGATCGGTTCCGGCCAGGGGAGTAGTCCCGACCACATCGAGTCTGCTTTCGGCGTGCGCCAACGCCATCGTTACGGTCCTCGAAACGGGAATGGGAGACCGCACATCGATCCTCGCCACCAGGGTGGCGAATCCGCCTTTCGAAATCTCCAGGCGGTAGCGGCCATAAGCTAGGGCGGGGGATTTGTACGTGCCCTGCTTGTCGGTCTGAAAGGTCCGTGCCGCTCCGCCGGCCAGGTTCCGCAGCCGCCCCGAGGCTTCCACCGCGGCCCCCGAAGGGTCTCTCACCTCGAGCCGGATTTCGCCGCTCGGCTCCTGCGCCCGAAGCACCCCAGCGGCCGCAGCCAGCACCAGGCCGAATAATCCCATCCCCCTTTTCAAGCGACCGCCAAATGAACCCATATCGGATCGGGGGCTGGTGCGGTTTCGTGGCCGGCGCACTCCCTCAGATTTAGCATAGGCCATAAGCCACCCTAACCCGAGAGCGCTGGCGGCGCGATTCGTGATCTGATGGTTAGGGGCGGAACGCAATCGAAAACCAAATCGAAGTTTCGATCGAGAAGCTGGTGTATGGCGGCGATGGGCTGGGGCGGCTGGACGGCCGGGTGGTGCTGGCACCTTACGTAGCGGCGGGCGAGCGCGTGCGCGTCGAGGTGCAACGGGAGCGGCGCGGGCTTCTGGAGGGGCGCACCGTCGAAATCCTCCAGCCGGCGGCGGAACGCGTGGCGGCGGAATGCCCGTATTTCGGCCGCTGCGGCGGTTGCCATTACCAGCACTTGCCGTACCCCGCGCAGCTCGCGGCCAAGCGCGCAATCCTCGCCGAAGTGATCGAGCGGGTGGGCAAGATGGCTCCGCCGAATGAGATCGGCCTGCTGACGGGCGAGCCGTTCGGCTACCGCAACCGCGTCCAGTTGCACGCGGATGGCGGCACGCTGGGCTACAGGGAGGCGCGCTCGCACCGGCTCTGTGCCATCGAACGGTGCCCGGTGGCATCGCCCAGGCTGAACCAGATCGTCGCCACATTCGCCGAGATGGCTCGCGACCGCCGCTGGCCGAACTTCCTCCAGACCCTCGAAGTGTTCACCGACGAAGAGCGCGTGCAGTTGAACGTGCTCGAAGCCGCGCGGCCCATCTCCCGCCGGTTCTTCGAATGGTGCGGCGAGCGCATTCCGGGCCTGGCGGATGGCGCGCTGGATTATCAGGGCCGCTTTCGGGTGAGCCGCAATTCGTTTTTTCAGGTAAACCGGTTTCTGGTCGACGAGCTGATCGAAACCGCGCTGGGCGACGGCGCGGGCTCGGCGGCGCTCGATCTATATGCCGGAGTGGGCTTGTTCACGCTGCCGCTGGCTCGGCGGTTCGAACGCGTGGTCGCGGTAGAGACCGGCGGCGCGGCGGTGCGCGACTTGCAGTTTAACGCCGAGCGCGCCGGAATCTCGAATGTGACGGCCGAGCAGGCCAGCGTGGAATCCTACCTGGCCAGTCTCGAAACCGCGCCCGATTTCGTGCTGCTGGACCCTCCTTGCGCCGGCCTGGGGAAGATAGTGGTCGATCGCCTTGTCAAACTTACGCCACCGAGGCTAACCATTGTCTCTTGCGATCCGTCTACTTTAGCTCGGGATCTGGCGGGGCTGACGGCGGGCGGCTATGCCATCGAGCGCATGACTCTGGTGGATTTGTTTCCTCAGACGTATCACCTGGAAACGGTGGTGCGGCTTCGGCGGTAGGCGCTGCGCCATGAGTAGACGGAGCTAACGATTGTCTGGGAAGGTCCGTCTACAATAACATCGGACCCGACGGAACTGGCGCCATGAAGGACCTTATGTTCGAGTCCGAGCCGCGACTGTCAAGGAGCGGTTCTTTGGTGAGAGGGGAGCTTCAATGGCGACTTTCGCGGAACTGGCTTATGCGGCGCGCACTCTGCGCAAGAGCCCATTATTTCTGATTACCGCGGTTGTGACGATCGCGCTGGGGATCGGCGCCGCGGCGGCGATTTTCAGCGTCACCCACGCGGTGTTGCTGCAGCCATTGCCGTACCGGAATCCGGAACGGCTGGTGCTGGCGTGCGAAGACATGCGCCAGCGCAACGTGCGAGATATCCCCATGTCGACGCCGGATTTCATGGATCTCCGCAACGGCACGCGCGGCGCGTTTGAGGATCTGACGGCGGTGTACACCGATCGCGGGGTGCTGGAACGGGACGACGGCACCAGCGAGCAGATTCATTTTGGCGCCGTGACGCCCAACTTTTTCCACCTGTTGGGCGCGCGCATGGCGGCGGGGCGCGCTTTTAACGACGCCGACGGCCAGCCCTCCGCGCAGCAGCCCGAGGCGGGCCAGCCGGCCGCCGCACCCGCCGTGCCCCAAATGGTGATTTTGAGTTACGAGTTCTGGCAACGGCGATTCGGCGGACGCCGCGACGTCCTGAACCGCCCATTGCGGAATCCCTTTCAGGGCAGCGTGGTGATTGGCGTGTTGCAGCCCGGCTTCGAGCTGCTTTTGCCGCCGCAGTTCAACGCCACGGCCAAGCCCGATTTCTGGATTGCGGCGCGGTTGCGCTACGATCCCAAGACGCGCAATTCCTTCTGGCTGCAGCCCATCGGCAGGCTGCGCGATGGGGTGACCCTGGAACGCGCCCAAGCTGAGGTGTCGCATGTGGCCGACGCGGCCAGGCGCGATTTCGTGATCGAGCGAACCGCCGGGTATCACCTCCGCGTCGAGCCCATGCAAAAGTACCTGGTGGAGCGTTCGCGGCCGGCCATTCTGGCGCTGATGGGCGCGGTGATCTTTCTGCTGCTGATCGCCTGCGCCAACGTCGCCAACCTGATGCTGGTGCGGGCTTCGCTTCGGGAGCGCGAACTGGCCGTGCGCACGGCGCTGGGCGGTAACCGCTGGCGGCTGGTGCGGCAGATTCTGGCGGAAGCCCTGCTGGTGGCCATGGCGGGAACCGTGCTCGGCGTGGGCTTGGCGTGGATCGGGTTACGCGAGCTGGCAGCCATCGGGCCGGCCAACCTGCCGCGGCTGGACAGCATTCGCATCGACCCCGCCGTGACGATATTTTCGGCCCTGGCCGGGCTGGCCGCGGCGGCACTGTTCGGCATCGTCCCGGCGCTGCGCGCTTCGCGTCCCGACATCGCGCAGGTGCTGCGCTCGAGCGGGCGAACTTCGGCCCTGGGCGGCGGCCGGCTGCTGCGTGACGTGGTGGTGGTGGCCGAAGTGGCGCTGTGCTTCGTGCTGTTGATCGGCTCCGGGCTGATGTTCCGCAGCTTCCTGGCGCTGACCCGCATCGATCCCGGCTTCGACCCGCATGGTTTGCTCACCTTCAGCCTGCTCGGCGACGGTCAGGGGCGTCCCAAGCCGGAGCAGCGCGCCGCGCTTGTCCGGCAAATCTCGGAACGGTTGAGCGCTTTGCCGGGGGTGACGGCGGTGGCCGCGACCAACCCCCTGGCTTTGGGCGGCGACTTCTATCCCATCCGCTGGGGCCTGGAGCCGGCGCTGGCCGACCCCAGCAAGTTTCAGGCGGTGGATAGCCTGGTCGTGCTGCCCGGCTATTTCCAAACCGTCCGCACCCCCATACTGGAAGGCCGCGCCTTCACCGAGGCCGACAACGCGCCCGACCAGAACGTGGTGGTGGTGGACGAATTCCTGGCACGCAGAGCCTTCGGCGCGGAACGCCCCATCGATAAACGCATCCTGATTCGCGTTCGCACGCCGGAGCCGGAGTGGGTGCGAATCGTGGGCGTGGCGCGTCACATCCGCGGCAACTCGCTGGCCGAGCCGGGGCGCGAGCAGGTCTATTTCACCGACGGCTTTGTGGGCCGCGGCCTCGCATTCCGCTGGGTGTTACGCACTGCTGGCGACCCGCTTTCCGTCGCCGCTCCCGCGCGTGCGGCCATCGCCACTATCGACCGGAAACTCCTGCTGAGCGAAGTCCAACCGATGGAGCAACTGGTGGAGAAGGCCCAATCGCAGACGCGTTTTTCGCTGCTGCTGATCGGCGTTTTCGCAACGCTGGCGGCGATGCTGGCCGGGGTGGGCCTCTACGGCGTACTGGCTACAGTGGTGCGGCAGCGTACCGCGGAAATCGGCGTGCGCGTGGCCCTGGGCGCCGCGCCGGCCCGAATCTTCCGCCTGGTGGTGGGGCAGGGAATGCGCCTGAGCCTGGCGGGTGTGGCCGTCGGCTGCGTGTTCGCCGTGTTCCTGACGCGCCTTATCAAGAGCATGCTGGTGGGCACCAAGCCCGGCGATCCGCTGACCTATGTGGCAATGGCGGCGCTGTTCCTGGCGATTGCCGCGGTAGCGAGTTGGATCCCCGCACGCCGGGCAGCCGGCCTCGATCCGAATTCGGCGCTGCGGGAGGAATAAGCTTAGCGGGACGGTCCGCCGCTACTCGCCATCCAGGAATGTTTGTGAGTCGATCAAAAGATTTGATTGGACCCCAGGGTGGGGTGCGGCTAGACTCTGATATTACAGGAAAGCAAACCCGTCCGCCCCTGCCCGGTCCGCGGGAGCCCGCTTCACCTATTCCAACTCAGGAGTTGGCGAAGATTCCGCAATCCACCGTTCCCGCGAGAAACTATGACCAAATACAAGCTTGAATACATCTGGCTCGACGGCAAGAAGCCCGTTCCCGATTTGCGAGGCAAGAGCCTATTAAAAGCTTTTGAGCATCCACCCACCCTGGCCGATATACCCAATTGGGGTTTTGATGGCAGTTCCACCATGCAGGCCGAGGGCAAGAGCTCCGACTGCGTGCTAAAGCCCGTGGCTTTGTATCCCGATGGAGCCCGCAAGGACGCGTATATCGTTCTAAGCGAAGTCATGCACGCCGATGGCACGCCGCATTCCACCAACGCGCGCGCTACGATCGAGGATGACCCGCACTTCTGGGTTGGTCTGGAGCAGGAGTACTTTCTTTACCACGACGGGCGCCCTCTCGGCTTTCCGAAAGACGGTCACCCTACTACGCCCCAGGGACCATATTACTGCGGTGTTGGCTACAGAAACATGGGGAGCCTGGCCCGCCGCATCGTGGATGAACACTGGGAGCTCTGTCTTGCCGCCGGCATCAATCACGAAGGCATCAACGCTGAAGTCGCGAAAGGCCAGTGGGAATTCCAGATCTTCGCCAAAGGCTCCGCCAAGGCCGCCGATGACACCTGGATTGCCCGCTACCTTCTGATGCGTCTGTGTGAGAAATACGAAGTGGACGTCCAGTTACACTGCAAACCCATTAAGGGCGACTGGAATGGATCGGGCATGCACTGCAACTTCTCGACGAAATACCTCCGCGAAGTGGGCGGCAAGGATTACTTTGAAGCCCTCATGAAGGCATTCGCCGATAACGTCGCCGAACATATCGCCGTGTACGGCCCGGATAACCATCTGCGTTTGACGGGCTTGCACGAAACGCAGGCCATCGATAAGTTCAGCTATGGTCTATCCGATCGCGGTGCTTCGATCCGAATGCCGATTCACTTCATCAAGAACGGTTACAGGGGCTATCTGGAAGATCGCCGCCCGAACTCCGAAGGCGATCCCTACCAGATCGTCTCACGCATTCTAAAGACGATCAATAGCGTCCCGAAGCCGAGGACATCCGACTTACCGTTGACGGCGGCAGTCATGGCTTAGTTAGACTCCGAAAAAGCCGCCTAAAAGGCGGCTGCGGGCAGAATTGCCCGCCCCACAATTGATGCGGGACAGCGGGGACAGAGATGTGTCGCCCGTAATGCGCCGCTGCCAGTCAATCCCGCATCGGTCAGATGAAGCGGCTGAAGGCGTTTTGATTTCTTGTCCCGGCAGGAACGGATCATACGCTTCTCATATTACGCCACTCGTATTATGCCGGCAAGCGGTCGCTAACTAAGTACACGACTTCATAAGTTCGCTAACGTATTTCCGGGCAACCGCTCCCTGGCGGTCGCGGCTCGGTAACGCGCGAAACCGAGCCGCGACCGCCAGGGAGCGGTTTTCTTTATACGTGGCCGTAATTCCGCAATCGGGTGCTAAGCTCTTCGTTGGCCCGATTAGGACCTTATTATTCCACTACGCGATAGCCGCAGCTTCTGGCCTCGCCAGTCCACGGTATCGCCGAAGAGGCCCGCCAGCCAGACGGCGAAACCGAACAGATCGCGGAAGGGGATGAGCCAGAAATCGCGCGCGGTTTTGGGGTCGCCTAGGATGCCGGCGCCGATCCAGATGCCGGCCCACAGGCGGAGGGCCAGCGCCACCAGCGCGATGGGCCAGTAGCCGGCGGCGAGCGCGACGGCGGCCCAAAAGGTGGCGTGGGTGACGACGTATCCGAAATAGCCGGACGGGCGGGAAACGCGGATGGTGCGCGACCATCGCAACTGGTGGCGCCAGACGTCGGCCCATCCTCCGGCGCCCAGGTTGGTTTCTACTACCACCTGGGCGAAGCGGATATGGTAGCCGCGCTGGTGGATGCGGCTGCCTAACTGGTAATCGTCGGCCAGGTAATCGAAAATAGCCTCGAAACCGCCGATTTCGGCCAGGGTGGAGGAGCGGAAAACCATGGTGGAACCGAGAGCGAATTCGGCCACACCCAACAAACGAGCCACGAGCACGCTGGGAGCGAATTCGGTGGCGATGCCGAGGGCCTCGGCGCGCGCCGGCCAGGATTCGGCGGCGGCGCGGTAGAGGCACGTCACCAGGCCGACTTCGGGATCGGCGAGCGGCCCGACGACGGCGGCCAGATAACCGGGCGGAACGCGAATGTCGCTGTCGTTCACCAGTAGCACGGGGTGACGGGCCTGGCGTGCGAGTTCGGCCAGCACGCCCGCCTTGGCATTGGGCGCGGTAGTGGAGACGACATGCGTGCGGATCGGCAGGGCAGGGTATTCGCGTTCCAGGCGGCGGATATCAACGAGGGCGGGATCGGCGGCATCGGCCACCCCGAACAGAATTTCGAATTCCGGATACGGTTGCTCGGCGTGGGAACGAATGGCTTCCCAAAAGCGGGGGTCGCGGCCGCGCACGGGTTTGAGAATGGAGACGGGCGGCGAGGGCGCGGGGGCGGAAGGTGAGGATCGGGGCCAGCGCGCCGCGGCGACCACCGCCAGCGCGTAGTAGGCTGCCGCGGCCAGCGCCGGCAGGGCCAGCCAGATCACGGAGAGACCAGCATGCCGATTCGGGGTGTTTCTTGATGGAGTGGAGCGTCTGGTATAGGGCAGACCACGGAAAACGATGGTCTGCCGCACGGAGCAGCATAGCCGCAGCCAAATTCCCGGGTTGCCGGCGCGCTGCCGGGGAAGCCCGGTGCCTTATGTGAGGCAAGCGCCGGGAGGAGTCCCGGCGTGGCAGACTGAGAGTCCGCTCCACAAGAAACTGTCGCGGCGGGAAAGGAATCTGACGGGCTGTAATATAGCGAGAAGGCCACAGAATCCGAAAAACTTGACGGCATCGGGACGCCTTGGACAGGCCAGGAGGCCTGTCCTACCTTAGTCGCCGGAGCTGGCCGCGGCGGGCGCGGGTTTGGCGGTATTGTCGGCGACGAATTTCTTGCGTTTGGAGCGCAGGGCCATGTACTCGCGGGCTTCCTTGGTCAGCCGCCGCCGCTCGTCGTTATTGAAAATGGCCTTGCGGACGATGCGCCAGATCACGCGCGGGCGGAAGAAGTACTCGCCGTAGAAGCGTTCCACCCAGTCGACCAGCTCGGCGCGGTCCAGCCCGGGATAGACGATATTGGGAAGCTGATGGCCGACGTCGTCGGTCATCGAATCGATGGTGATGAGGTTGTTGCGCTTGACGTATTCGTAGAATTCCGTGCCGGGATAGGGATGGGCGATGGAAACCTGAATGGTGTGGGTGTCCAGCCGCTTGGCGAAATCGATGGTTTTGCGGATGCTCTCGCGGGTTTCCCCGGGCAGGCCGATGATGAAATCGCCATGCACCGCAAGGCCCAGCTTCTTGCAGTTGGCGGTGAAGCGCTCGGCCATATCCACGGTGGCGCCCTTTTTGATGTTCTTGAGGATCTGCGGATCGCCCGATTCGTAGCCCACGATCAGCAGCCGGCAGCCGGCTTCCTTCATGGCCTTCAGTGTGTCGTAGTCGGTGGTGACGCGCGAGGTGCAGGACCAGGTGAAGTTCAGCGGCTTGAGCTTTTTCGAAAGCTCGATGGTGCGGTCCTTGCGGTAATTGAAGGTATCGTCGTCGAAGAAGATTTCCTTGACGTTGGGGAACGCATCGAGCGCGTAGCGAACCTCGTTGGCCATGTCGTCGGACGAGCGCAGGCGCCAGCGGTGTCCGGAGTGGGTCTGCGGCCAGAGGCAGAAGGTACACAGCGCCGGGCAGCCGCGCGAACTGTAAAACGAAATGAACGGGTTGAGCAGGAACGGCACGTTGTAGCGGGTGATGTCGAGATCGCGTTTGTAGACTTTGGTCACCCACGGCAGCGCGTCCAGATCCTCGATGGCGGGCGCTTCGGGGTTGTGCACCACGGCGCCGTTCTTGCGGAAGCTCACGCCGGGAATCTCGTCGAGAGGCTTGCCCTTGGCGTAATCGGCGATCTGGTAATCGAACTCGCGGCGCACCACGAAATCGATGGCTTTGTTGTTGAGGAGGGTTTTTTCCGGCTCAATGGTGACGGGCGGGCCGACGAAGGCCACCTGGAGCTTGGGGTTCGAATCCTTCATCATCTCGGCCATCTTGACATCCACGTGAAATCCTGGAGTCGAAGTGTAGAGCACGAGAAGCTCGAAATCCTTGCCCATCTGGACGGTCTGTTCAATGGAAATCTTATGCGGCGGCGCATCCACCACTTTGCTGTCGGGCAACATACCGGCCGGATAGCAGAGCCAGACCGGATACCAGTAGGATTCGATTTCGCGGGACGCCGGCCAACGGGAGCTGGCGCCTCCGTCGAATCCTTCAAACGATGGTGGATTTAGAAATAACGTTCTCATTCAAACTCCATGTCCGCGTCGCTATCGTCCAGGGTGACGTTGCTGTAATCGATGGTCAGCTCGGCGCGGCCCACCACGCGGGTATCCGCCACGCTCTCCAGGCGCAGGGGAAGCGAGCGCCCGTCGCGGATTTCGTATTTGCGAACAAAGTCGATGCGTTTGACCCAGATCGAGGCCACGCTGGCCAGAGTGCCGGATTCCTCCACCGGCAGCCAGGTTGCGCAGTCGATCCAGATCTGGCCCTTGAACAAGCCGGCGGCGGCCGGCGCGGTTGGGAGGCCGACCAGGCGGCGGAAGAAATCGACGGTGCTGCCGGAGAGCGACCGCTGCCGTTTCGGCGCCACCTGAAACAGGAACGTATCGCGGCCATCGCGCTGGGCGCGCCCTTTGTATTGAAACCGGTAGTTATCGGGCGTGACGGCCACCGACGGGCGCGGACGGGTATCGTCTTTCCGGGGGGCCTGAGCGGCATCCATTTCGGCCGCCAGATACCGGGCGATGACTTCCTTCTTCACCGTGTTGTCGCCCTCGAATCCCAAAACCTGGTAGGTGATCCGGCCCAGCCTGGAGATGTGGCGCCGGGCCCGCAGACGGCCGCTTTTCTTGAGATTCGGCAGCGAGCCGTAAATGCTTACTTCCATGCGCTGACCGGTGCGGGCCTGGTTCCCCAGCGCGGCCGAGTAGTTGTGGAGAATCGCGTCCGGAGAAGGCTCGGGCACGTCGGCAAGCGCGGCGGCGGCCATCAAAACGGCGAGTATGAGTGCGCGGTGATTCAGATAAAGAACCCCAATATGAAATAATGGTCCAACTTTACCAGCTTACCATGCGGCTGCGGGATTCCTAGTTCAGCCGGATCGTGACGGGGCCCGGAATCGTCTTGACCCAGGAATTCATATCCTGTTCATTTTGCAATAGATCGCTCAGCGTAATTTTATCCAGCACCTGGTCCACGGAGACCTGCACGGCGCGCCACAGCGAACGTACGGAACAATCCACCGAGCGGGTACAGATGGCCGCCTGGCCGGCGTGGCTGTCGCAGAAATTAGTTTCAAACAAGCGCCCGCCCAGAGCTTCCATGACATGGCCGAGACGAATCTCGGCGGCGGGCCGGGCCAGCGTGTAGCCGCCGTCCTTGCCGCGCGCGGCTTTCACAAAACCGCCCTTGCGCAGCACGCGTAGGATTTTCGCCGCATAGGCGCTGGAGACGCCTTCGGCCAGGCTGATTTCGGGGATGGTCAGACCCTGGCCTTCGAAACCCGCATAGGCCAGCCGCACCAGGCAGCGTACACCGTATTCTTCGTGCGCGCTGAGCTTCATGGCCTTCTCACCGAACCCAGCCTGCCGACCGGAATGATGTCCTCGATTCCCAGCGCCAGCTTGGCGGCTTCCGACATACTGTTCTTAGACCAGGGGGGATCGAACGCCAGCTCGACTTTGACGTCGGCAACACCCGGCACCGCGCGGGCGGCGCGTTCCACTTCGGCCGGCAGCGAGCCGGCCACCGGGCAGTTGGGCGCGGTCAGCGTCATGCGAATGGCGACGCGCCCGTCCGCATCGGTTTGGATGCCGTAAATCAGACCCAAGTCGTACACGTTGACCGGCATTTCCGGGTCGTAGACCCGCTTCAGCGCGGCCACGATCTGGGATTCGAGCGTCATTCGGTGGAGACCGGTTGATCGGCCCCGTTCAGCGCCGACTTGAGGGTGTGCCAAGCCAGGGTGGCGCACTTGACGCGCGCGGGATAGTCGCGCACGCCGCAGAACACCACCAGTTTGCCCAGCCCGTCGCCGACCTCGGCGTCGCTGGTGAGCAGGTCGTGAAATTTTTCGAGCAAGGCCAGAGCCTCGGTGCGGGTTTTGCCTTTCAGGCTTTCGGTCATCAAGGAAGCGGAGGCAGTTGAAATGGCGCAGCCCGAACCTTCGAAGCTGGCGTCCCGGACGATGTCGCCCTCCATCTTGACGTAGAGCTTCAACTTGTCGCCGCAAAGCGGGTTGTAGCCCTCCGCCTTCCGGTCCGCATCCGCCATGGCGTGGCAATTGCGCGGGCGCTTGCTGTGGTCCAGGATGGTTTCCTGATAGAGTTCGTGTACCATCAGGCGAATACCTCCTTCACCTTATAGATGCCAGCAACCAGCTTGTCGATCTCGGCAAACGTGTTGTAAAACGCCAGCGAGGCGCGCGTGGTGGCCGGGACGTGGAAGCGATCCATCACGGGTTGGGCGCAGTGATGGCCGGTGCGCACGGCGATGCCCTCCAGGTCGAGCACCGTGCCGATGTCGTGCGGGTGAATGCCCTCGATCACGAAAGAAATCACGGCGGCTTTTTCCCTGGCCGTGCCGATGATCCGCAGGCCGGGGATGCGCTCCAGTTGCTCGGTGCCGTAGCGCAGCAGTTCGTGCTCCCAGGCGGCGATGCGTTCGATACCGATGCCGCCGATGTATTCGAGAGCCGCGCCCAGGCCGATGCCGCCGGCGATATTGGGCGTGCCCGCTTCGAACTTGTAGGGCAGATCGGCGTAGGTGGTTTTCTCGAATGTAACCGTGCGGATCATGTCGCCGCCGCCCTGGTAGGGCGGCATGTTCTCGAGCAGCGCCTGTTTGCCGTAGAGGATGCCGATCCCGGTCGGTCCCAACGTCTTGTGGCCGGAAAAAGCGTAGAAATCGGCGTCCAGCGCGCGCACGTCCACCTGCAGATGCGGCGCCGCCTGGGCGCCGTCGATCAGCGCCAGGGCGCCGGCGCGATGCGCCATGGCGATCATTTCCGCCACCGGGTTCACCGTGCCCAGCGCGTTCGAAATATGCGCCACCGCTACCATCCTGGTGCGCGGGTTGAGCAGCTTCTCGTACTCCTCCAGAATCAGCTCGCCGCGATCGTTCATGGGGATCACGCGCAGCCGGGCGTCCCGGGCCTCGCACAGCATTTGCCAGGGGACGATGTTGGAGTGGTGCTCCATGGCCGAGATGACGATTTCGTCGCCGGCCTTCAGGTGGCGATGGCCCCAGCTCGACGCCACCAGGTTGACGCCCTCGGTGGTGCCGCGCACGAAAACGATCTCGGCATCGGAGGCGGCGTTCAGGAACTGGCGGGCGCGGGTGCGGGTTTGCTCATAGGCCGCGGTGGAGCGCTGGCTGAGCTCGTGGACGCCGCGATGGATATTGGCGCAATCCACTTCATGGAAGCGGCGGATGGCGTCGATCACCGCGTACGGTTTTTGCGCCGTGGCGGCGCTATCCAGGTACACCAGCGGTTTGCCGTGGATCTGCTGTTTGAGCACCGGGAAATCTTCCCGGAGCTTTTCCACGTCGAAATTGGTCAAGATTTCACTGGTCAGCGTGCTCATGGAATTTCTCGAAGAGGACTTTTTCGAGCGAGTCCCGCAGGCTCTCGACCTTGATCCGGTCGACGATGTCCTCGGCGAAGGCGTAGGTTAACAGGCTGCGCGCCTCCTTCCGGCCGATGCCGCGGGATTGCAGGTAAAACAAAGCTTCGGCGTCCAACTGGCCGATCGTGGCGCCGTGGGTGCAGCGAACGTCGTCGGCCCAAATCTGCAATTCGGGTTTAGTATTCACTACGGAGTTGTCGCTCAGCACCAGGTTCTTGTTGGTCTGTTTGGAATCGGTTTTTTGCGCATCCTGGCGGACGATAATCTTGCCGTTGAAGACCGCGCCCGACTCGCCGTCCAGTATGCCCTTATAAAGCTCGTGGCTGGTGCCGTGCGGCTTGGCGTGGTCGATGGTGGTGTGGTTATCGACGTGTTGCGAGCCGTTGACGATATAGAGGCCGTTGAGGGTAGCTTCGGTGCCTTCGGAAAGCACCGCGCCAATATCGTTGCGCACCAGCTTGCCGCCGAGCGAAATGGAGTGGGTGCGGAAATTCGCGCTCTGGCCGAGCCTGGCCCCCAGCGCGGCTATATGATACGCATCCAGCGATTCGCACTGCACTTTATAGTGATCCACCACCGCGCCCTGGCCGGCCGCGATTTCGGTCACCGCGTTGGTGAAGTAAGCGCCCGTGCCGACAAAGCTTTCGACCACGGTGAGGTGAGCGTCCGCGCCCGCCTGGATCAGCACGCGGGGCGCTACGTAAGCGTCCGCGGTGGTGATGTAGACCAGATGGATGGGCGTCTCCACCACGGCGCCACGGGCGGCCTTCACCCAGGCAACCTCGCCCAAAAAAGCCGTATTGAGCGCCACAAATGCGGTCTTCGGCACGATGAGGTTCAACTCGGAGCGCTCGGTGAGCAGGCCGGCTTCGAGGCCTTGGGGCAGGGCGGGAACGGGGCCGGTGAGTCTGCCGTTGACGAAAACCAGGCGAATGCCGCCGGTAGTCCACGGCGCCACCGCGTCGGCGGCGCGTTCCGAACCGGCGATGGCTTCCGGCGCTTCGGACCACCGCGTGCGAGCAATCGGCGCGACGCTGGTGAAGCGCCATTCTTCGTCGCGCGTCGTCGGGAAGCCGAGGGCGCAGAAACGCTCGAACGCGCCGTCGCGCAGTTGCTTCCGCCACGCCTCGGCCGGCGGCTGGGCGGTGAACAGCTCCAGCCAGTTGCCGATCTGTTCGGACACAGCTGTCATACCCGTGCAACCTCTTCTTCGGCGTCTTCAATGCCCAGGCCGGCGTAGCCCTTCTCTTCCAGCACCAGGGCCAGTTCTTTGCCGCCGGATTTCACGATCCTGCCTTCGGACAACACGTGTACGAAGTCCGGCACGATGTAATTCAGCAGGCGCTGATAGTGGGTGACGACGATCATGGAGCGCCGTGGGTCGCGCAACGCGTTGACGCCGGCGGCCACGATGCGCAGCGCGTCGATATCCAGGCCCGAATCGGTTTCGTCCAGCACGGCCAGCTTGGGCTCCAGCACGGCCATTTGAAAGATCTCGTTGCGCTTTTTCTCGCCGCCCGAAAATCCGGTGTTCACCGGGCGGTTCAGCAAGTTCTGGTCGACGTCCATGATCTTGAGCTTTTCCTTGACCAGGGCCAGGAAATCCATGGCGTCCAGCTCTTCCAGGCCGCGTGCCTTGCGCACGGTGTTGAGAGCGGCTTTCAGGAAGTACATGTTGCTGACACCGGGAATTTCGACCGGATACTGAAACGCCAGGAAGATGCCGGCGCGGGCGCGGTCCTCGGGAGAAAGATCGAGCAGATTCTGACCGTCGTAGACGATTTCGCCCTCGGTGACGCGATAGATGTCGCGGCCCGCCAACACTTGGGCGAGCGTGCTTTTTCCCGAGCCGTTCGGCCCCATGATGGCGTGGACTTCGCCGGCGTCGATAGTGAGGTCGATGCCCTTCAGAATTTCTCGATCGCCAACGGTGGCGTGCAGGTTCTTAATTTCCAGTAATGACATGTGTCCTCAAACGAAATCAAACACTATTCCAGCGACCGCTCCCTTACGGTCGCGGCTCGGAAACGCGGAGGTTCCGCCGGTCTTACCGAGCCGCGACCGTGAGGGAGCGGTTGCACGCTCCTACCCTACGCTGCCTTCCAAACTTACGCCGAGCAGTTTCTGGGCTTCCACGGCAAATTCCATGGGCAACTCGCGGAAGACTTCCTTGCAGAAGCCGTGAACGATCATCGAGACCGCGTCCTCGGTGGAGATGCCGCGCTGCCGGCAATAGAAGATCTGGTCCTCGCCGATTTTCGAGGTGGACGCCTCATGTTCCACCTGCGACGAAGTGTTCTTCACTTCCAGGTATGGGAACGTATGCGCGCCGCACTGGTCGCCCAGCAGCAGCGAATCGCACTGCGAATAATTCCGCGCGCCGGTGGCGTTCTTCAGAATTTTGACGCCGCCGCGATAGGTGTTTTGTCCGTGGCCGGCCGAAATGCCCTTCGAGACAATCGTGGAAGTGGTGTTCTTCCCGATGTGAATCATCTTCGTTCCGGTGTCGGCCTGCTGGTAATTGTTGGCCAGCGCCACCGAATAGAATTCACCCACCGAATGGTCGCCAATGAGCAGGCAGCTCGGGTACTTCCAGGTGATGGCCGAGCCGGTTTCCACCTGCGTCCAGGAGATTTTCGAATTCACGCCGCGGCAAGCCCCGCGCTTGGTCACGAAATTATAGATGCCGCCCTTGCCCTGTTTGTCGCCGGGATACCAGTTCTGCACGGTGGAATACTTGATCTGGGCATTGTCGAGCGCCACCAGTTCCACCACCGCGGCATGCAACTGGTTGGTGTCGCGCATGGGCGCGGTGCAGCCTTCCAGGTAGCTCACGTAGGCGCCTTCGTCGGCCACGATCAGGGTTCGCTCGAACTGGCCGGTGTCTTTGGCGTTGATGCGGAAATAGGTGGAAAGCTCCATGGGACAGCGAACGCCCTTGGGCACGTAGCAGAAGGAGCCGTCGGAAAACACCGCCGAATTCAGCGCCGCGAAGAAGTTGTCCGAAGTCGGCACCACCGAGCCCAGATACTTCTGCACCAGCTCGGGATACTCGTGGACGGCTTCGGAGAACGAGCAGAACAGCACGCCCATCTCCTTCAATTTCGCCTTGAAGGTGGTGGCCACGGAAACCGAATCGAACACCGCGTCCACGGCGACGCCGGCTAGCGCCGCGCGCTCCGCCAGCGGAATGCCCAGCTTCTCGTAGGTCCGAAGCAGTTCCGGGTCGACGTCGGCGAGGGACTTGGGGCCGTCAGCCTCGGACTTGGGCGCGGCGTAATAAATAATGTCCTGGTAGTCGATCTTGGGGTAATGGATATTGGCCCAGGTGGGCTCGGTCATGGTGAGCCAGTGCCGGTAAGCCTTCAGCCGCCATTCCAGCAGCCATTCCGGTTCCTGTTTCTTGGCCGAAATCAGCCGGACGACGTCCTCGTTCAGCCCGCGCGGAATCGAATCCGAATCGATGGGGCTGACAAAACCCCACTTATATTCCTGCTTTGCAAAGGTTTCGATGGTATTGGTGGAATCGCTCACGTAAACTCCTACCCATCACCAGATTACCGAATCTATACTTCTTAGTCAAGATTAGGCGGCGAATGGGGGCAGGCGTCGCTAAATGGCAGGGAAAGAAGCGTGAACGACGGGCGCTAGCGTAAAGTGGAGACTCCTGCCCGCGCGGCCAGAGCTTCGTCGAAGGTGACAATCTCCGCTTCGGCCTCGGCGGCAAAGGCAAGCAGGTAGGCATCGGTCCACAGTTTAGGGGAGGCGCTCGCCTTCTTCGCGGCGAGACGGAACCGAGCTTCGACGCCGGCAGGTTCCGGCGCGAAAACCACCCGCTCGTCGGTCGTAAATTCGTCGTAGACCCTCCAAGCCTGTTTCATTTGCAATGGTTTACCATTCATCGCGCCGGAGGTTGTCAGCAGCCGCAGCAAGCCCATTTGGGTGATCCGGCAGAAAAGAATGGGCTCGTTTTGGGCTTCCCACCAATGGAGAGCTGCTTCCCGGTGCGTGTGCTCGGCCGAGGCCAGGGCCAACCACACGTTCACATCAGGGAAACTGGATGAGGTCATAAATCCGGTCGTTCGAAAGGTCGATCGGCTTGCCAGTGCGGGGCAGGAGCGGGCGGTTTCTCAGATCCAGGCGCTTGCCAGGCTTCGCCGGGGCCTCTCGCACGGCGGTTTCAATCGCGGCAAGAATGAGCTGGCGAGCCGAGCATCCCTTGCGGGCGGCCGCTTCGTGGACCTGGCGATGCAGGCTCCTGGGAACGTCCAGGCTGGTTCGGACGGTGTCGGCTTTCGGGCTCATGCTTCATTGTGACATGGAGACTTAAATAAGTCAAGGCGGCCTGTCACTCCGGTCAGCGCTTTGGTCAGGGCGGGCAACCTTGAGTCGATATTGGCAACGGTAGAGGCAAGCATGTCGAGGCGGTTCTCGATGGTCTGAAGCCGGGCAGCCGTTTCCTGGCGCAGGTCCAGGACGTATCGGGTCAGGGTTTCGACCGAGCGGTCGAGGCGGTCAAATCGTTCGTCGGTGGTCATGTACCGCCTTCTCTCTCCAGTTTGCGCAGGGACCTCGATAAAGTCAAACCCACCGGGCAACCGCTCCGTTGAAGACGCTCTCCGGGTTGTTGATTTCGCGCCGTCCGCCTGCCCCACCAGGGAGTGCCGCGTGCGTCTTCATCCCTTTTTGGTTGGCCGCAGGCCCATATGGCACTCCTGGCGGTCGCGGCTCGGAAACAAGCGAAACCGAGCCGTGACCGCCAGGGAGCGGTTTTCTTGGGCCGTGGCCGCAATTCCGAAATTGCCTGCTAAGTCCCGGTTTTGTACCAGAAATCAATAACTTACAGACAGGCACCAGGCGGCTCCAGCCGGGCCCGAAGGGGTTTTGAAAAATCAAATCATGGCTGCTCTTTTCCCCGAGCCGCCCCCGGTCACCCGAATGTGACCAGTTTCCGCTTGCCACGTCCCTTGCTTTCGAAGGACACTGATAAATATAAGGAGAAACTTGCAAGTTGGAAAGAAACGGCCGCAAAGGTTCCATGGTGGTTGAGCCCACAGAACGGTGGACGCCTGAGTTCGCCAGTGATCTCTACGACGTTCCCAGTTGGGGCAAAGGCTATTTCTCGGTGGGCGGCAACGGGCACGTGCTGGTTCACCCGGAAAAAGACCCGGCGCGGTCCATCGACCTGAAACAGTTGGTCGATACGCTGGTGCTTCGCGGCATCGACCTGCCCATTCTGGTCCGCTTCGCCGACATCCTCAACCACCGCCTGGGCGAGATCCATGCGGCGTTTGAGACCGCCATCAACGAGCACCATTACCAGGGCCAGTACTGCTGCGTCTACCCCATCAAGGTGAACCAGCAGCGCCACGTGGTGGAAGAGGTGCTGGAATTCGGCAAGCCCTACAAATTCGGGCTGGAGGCCGGGTCGAAGCCCGAGTTGATCGCCGTCATGGCGCTGGCCGACAACGATACGCCCATCATCTGTAACGGCTTTAAGGACGACGAGTACATCGAAATGGCGATGCTGGCGCAAAAGATCGGGCGCCAGATTATCCCGGTGGTTGAAAAATACACCGAGCTGCACCTGATTTTGAAGTACAGCCAGAAAGTGGGCGTGCGGCCGCGGATCGGGTTGCGGGTGAAGCTGGCCAGCCGGGGAACCGGCCGGTGGAAATCTTCCGGCGGCTATCGTTCCAAATTCGGCCTGTCGGTTACCGAGGCTATGCGGGCGCTGCAGGAGCTGAAAGATCTCGGCATGGCCGACTGCCTGAACCTGACGCATTTCCACCTGGGCAGCCAGATCACCAACATCCGCCAGATCAAGGGCGCGGTGAACGAGGCCGTGCGGGTCTATGTGGACCTGGCGCGGGCCGGGGCGGGATTGCAGTATCTCGACGTGGGCGGCGGCCTTGGAGTGGATTACGACGGCTCGCAGACGGATTTCGAATCGAGCGTCAATTACACCCTGCAGGAATACGCCAACGACGTGATTTACCACGTCCAGAACGTGTGCGACGAAGTCGGCGTGCCGCACCCCACTATCGTTACTGAAAGCGGCCGCGCCGTGGCTGCCTATCACAGCGTGCTGGTGTTCAATGTACTGGGGGTGTCGGGCATGGGCGAAACGGATGCGCCGCCCGAGCCGCCCCCGGATGCCGAGCAGCCCCTCATCGATCTGCAGGAAACCTACCGCAGCCTCACCGCCAAGAACCTGCTCGAAAGCTATCACGACGCGCAGCAGGCGCTCGACCAGGCGCTCAACCTGTTCAGCCTGGGCTACCTTTCGCTCGAGCAGCGCTGCGTGGCCGAAAACCTCTATTGGGCCATCACCCGTAAGATTCAAAAGCAGGCGCGCGAGCTCGACTACTTCCCCGAAGAACTGGAGGGCATCGACGCCATGCTCTCCGACACCTACTTCTGCAATTTCTCGCTGTTCCAGAGCATGCCGGATAGCTGGGCGATCAAGCAGTTGTTCCCGGTCATGCCGATTCACCGGCTGGAGGAGCAGCCGACGCGGCCGGCCGTGCTGGGCGACATCACCTGCGATTCCGACGGCAAGGTGGACGCCTTCATCGACCGCCGGGACGTAAAGCGGACCCTCCTGCTGCATCCCTTCGACGGCGGCGATTACTACCTGGGCACGTTTCTGCTGGGCGCCTACCAGGAGATCCTGGGCGATCTGCACAACCTATTCGGCGATACCAATGCCGTACACGTCCGCCTGGGGCCGGCCGGGGAAACGATTCTGGACTCGGTGATCAAGGGCGATACGGTGCGCGAGGTCCTCAACTACGTGCAGTTTTCCAGCGACCAGTTGGTGGCCAAACTGCGCCGCGACGTGGAAACGGCCCTCCGCGACAACCGGCTAACCTACGAGGAATCCGGAGCGCTGCTGCACTATTACGAAGAGGGCCTGCACGGCTACACCTATTTGGAAGACGTGCACGAGCGCTAGCGCTGCCGACCGCGAAAGGTCAGAAGATCCGCAGCGGCACGTTACCGGGAGCGAACTGCAGCCCGATACGGATTTCATACACACGCCGGTTGTACTGGTTGAAATCGTTGCTTCCGTACTGATGGACCCAGCCGCCGGCGACCACGTGCAGCGCCCGGGTCAGGTCCCGGCTGACGGACACCGTTCCCGTGGTGTCCCGGTAATCGCCATTGACGATATTGCCGATCGACAGGCCCCAGTTGCGGGACGCGCTCGCGTTGAAGCTCCAGCGGCGGATTCCAGTGTAGGTATAGCCAGCGGTAATATTGGTCATTTCCGATGTCAGGAAGAGGCCGTTGCCGGGAGTGACCGTCCGGCCGCCCGAGACGTACGCGACACCTTTCTTGAAGGTCTGCGACAAACGCCCGCTAGCGTCAGGCACGTAACGAACGCTGTAGGCCACCGAGAGCTGTGTCGCGGAAATCCCCAACAACGCGGCGATCGCCGGGTCGATGGTAACGTCCTGCACGCCTTCGGTCTCCACCCGGAGGAAACCGCCATATACGGTGAGCTCCAGAGTTGGCGTAAACCGGTGGGCGAACGTGCCGGCCGCTCCATGCATGTCGGCGTCGCTCAGAATGCGGGTGAAGCTGTAATGGTTGTAGTTGTACATGGCGCCGATGGTGGTGTTTCGCGAAAGCCGGTATTCCACGTCGGCCCGCGCGGTCGCTCCGGTAACGCCGTAGAGCGCCGTGGACCGCCGGCGATTCAAATAGCCGGAGCCGCCAAAACTAAAGGAAAGCCGCGCCGTTCTCTGGTAGATCAGGCTGCCCTGCGTGCTGGCGTAGATCGTACGGTTATCGAAAAAGTCGGTGACGGGGATGTTCAGCGTGGAGGGATCGAACGGTATCGAGCTCGGCAGGCCGAGCGCCCCGTAGTCCAGCGAAAACATACCCACGCCCTCGTTCAACACCAGGGTGACGTGACGGGTGAACTGGTGGGTAATCCCGAGCAGCAGCGTTTGGTCGGTGGTGTCGTAGTAGGTGGCCTTGGAGTACTCGCGGACATCGCCATGATAGTCCAGGCCAATTTTGGTGTGTTTCCAGCTATGGACGCCGCTAACCCCTCCGGCGAACTCCACCCCGGGGCTGGAAACGTTGCCGATCTCGCCCTGGGAATTCACCGACACGCCGGACAAGCCGGTGTCGTAAACGCCGGTAATGGTCAGGTAAGGCCGAAAGTCGATCTGGTCCGCCGCCATGGCCGTCGGCGCTTCGCCGCGCGACAGAATCGCCGGTCCGGCATACTGCGCAAACGCCGGGACGGCCAACCAAGAAATGGCGGCCAGACGCCTCAATTCGAAATACATGTTCCTCCGTTTTTCGCTTTGAACGATCGAGATCCGCAAAGCCAAGCCTGCAAAACTAAAGTCTGACGCGCCCCTCCCCAACTGTCAAGAACCGCACGGACTAGCCATCATTGCGCGCCTCGCGAAAGCAACATCGTTTTAAGGGTGTGGAACACGATATAGGCATCCAAACTAAGCGACATGTTCTTGATGTAATACAAGTCGTATTCCAGTTTGGTGACGGTATCTTCCAGCGTGTCGCCGTACTTGTGATTGATCTGCGCCCAGCCGGTGATGCCCGGGCGAACATAGTGGCGCTGCCGGTAATAGGGAATCCGCTCGGACAGCGCCTTGACAAATTCCGGCCGTTCCGGGCGCGGGCCGACCAGGGACATTTCGCCCTTCAGCACGTTGAAAAGCTGCGGCAATTCGTCGAAGCGAATCTTGCGAATGATGCGTCCCACGGGCGTAATCCGCGGATCGTTCCGGGACGCCCAGACCGCGCCGGTGGCCGCTTCCGCGTTGGCCCGCATGGAGCGGAATTTGTATACCGTGAACGGGTGACCGTCCAACCCGACCCGAAGCTGCCGATAAAGCACCGGTCCGGACGAACTCAGGCGTACCGCCAGGGCCGTGATCAGCACCAGCGGCGATGCCAGAACGATTCCCACCGTCGCCGCCAACAGGTTGAAAACCCTCTGGTAGGAAAGGGTTTGCCGCTGCGGACCCAACTCGCCGGAATAGATCAATTGCGACGGGCGCAGTTCTTTCAGACTCACCCGGCCTGTGACACGCTCATAGGCCGACGCCACTTCTTCAATGGCGTGGCCGCCAAAACGCAATTCCAGCAGTTCGGCAACCGGAACGCGATTGCGCCGCTCGGACATGCCGACCACGATCAAGTTGGGATTCGTCTGCTCCACAATCCGCCGTAAATCCGATACCGGCCCCAGCACCCGTCCCCCGGGCAAGGGAGACTCGCCGGCCGGGAGATCGTCGACATAACCCAGTACGCTCAGGCCCAATTCGGGATGCTCGGTCACGTGCTGTGCCAGATCGGCCAGCGGTTCGCTCCCGCCCACCAGCAGTAACCCGGTACGCCCCACCACGTGCAACGCATAGGAATTAAACGCCAACCGCCAGGCAAAGACTCCGGCCAACGAAAGAAAGCTCCCGGTCAGCATCAGACGCAAGGGCGTCCGCAAATCGCGGCTGACGTAGCTGAAAATGCCTTGGATCAAAATGGCCGTGCCGACCGCCATGGAAAGCTGCTGCAGCAGCAGAATCCTGGATTCAATCAGGTAATTGGAGTAAAGATCTTGAAAATAAAGGCTGATCACGATGCTGCCGAGCACGACGAGGATACGTACCAAGCCGCCGTCGTACAGCAGGTAGTCGGTTGGATCGACCTCCAGAACCATGTAGCTGGCCACCACGAAAGCGGTCAGCATGATGATGGTTTCCGCCGCCAGGAGCGCCAGCGTGCCAGCCGGTACGAATACTCGAAACAAGCGGATCATGTAAAGAAATCAGTAGGATCGGGACGCCTACTCCGACTACACATTATACTCGCCCGTCCCGGGCGATTCGCACTCCCCCATGTGTCTTCAGGCCTAGAACCATGTCCAACCCAGCGCCGGACTATGAGGCGGGAAAGAAGGAATTTTAGAATCAACAGGTTAGAATGCCAGAACCGATGGCAGGCAAGCGCGCCGGAAGGCGCCATGGTACTATTTCGGACAGCCGGGGGGAAAGGCCGGTTTTCGTAGAGTACCATGATTGTCGACCGTCCATCGCGTACCACGCTCGCCTACGTCGGCCCGTTTTGCGTTTACGTGGCCTCCATGGGTCTGGAACGGCTGCTGGGAATCGGCGGTGGATGGGGCTATGCGTTACGTTGCAGTCTCACCCTCGTGGCGATCCTGGCATTCTCTCGCCATGCAATTTCGTTTAAGGTCCGAAACCCGATCTCGAGCCTGGCCGCCGGGTTCGCGGTATTTCTCTTATGGGTGGCGCCGGACCAATTATGGAACTATCGCCATCATTGGCTCTTCGAGAGCGCACTCACCGGCGCTGCCGTGAGTTCCATCCCCACCCAACTGCGCCACAACGTTGCATTTCTGGTGCTCCGGACCGGTGGCTCGGCGCTGCTGGTGCCGATTATCGAAGAGCTGTTCTGGCGCGCCTGGCTGATGCGTTGGGTGATTTCGCCGAACATCGAAACGGTCCCTTTGGGCACATACGATCGACTGGCGTTTTGGGTGACCGCGGCCCTTTTCGCCGCCGAGCACGGCCCCTATTGGGAGGTTGGGCTGGTGGCAGGCATTGCCTACAACTGGTGGATGGTTCGCACCCGGAGCCTGGGCGACTGCATCCTGGCGCACGGCGTCACCAATCTGGCTCTCGGCCTGTTCGTGATCTGGTCTGGCCAATGGCAATATTGGCTTTAGTCCGGCCACTGTCGGCGGTTGCTATCATGATGTGAGGTTCCTACCGAAAGACAGGAGAGCCGTGAGTTTGCTTAAGAATCGATACGCCATAGCGCTGACGGTCGTGCTGCTGGTTCAGGCTGGCGCACTGTACGCGGTTGCTTCGCGTCCCGAATTGGCCCCTCCGATCGTCCCCCTGAGCCTTTTTCCGACGGTACTAGGGAGTTGGACGATGGTGCAGGACGCGCCGCTCGAACCGGAAACGCTCCAGATGCTGAAAGCCGACGACGTGACCAATCGGGTTTATGTCGATCGCGGGCACGCGGTGGCGGTGAATCTGTTCGTGGCGTACTTCAAGACCCAGCGGTACGGACAGTCGCCGCATTCTCCCAAGAACTGTCTGCCGGGTTCGGGCTGGGAAGAGGTGGAAGTGGGCAGGCAGACCATCTCCGTAGCGGGATGGGACCGCCCGATAACGGTGAATCGCTACGCCGTACAACATGGCGATGACGAGAGCGTGACGTTGTACTGGTATCAGGGGCATCGCCGGGTGATTGCCAGCGAATTCGCCGCCAAATTTTGGCTAGTGGCCGACGCCGTGCGCTACCGCCGCAGCGATACCGCCCTGGTGCGCGTGATCGTACCGGTGCGGGAAGGCGATTTGAGGACCGCGACAAATACCGGCGTGGCCTTCATTCAAGCTGTGTTCCCGGTCATTTTGCGACAAATGCCGTTATAGCGGCACAACCCCGTTGGCCTGTTCATGACGCCGCTCTTGGTGACGCTTTTCCTGGTTTCGTCGCTGGCTGTGGCTTATGTTCTGGTGGGCTATCCGCTGCTGCTGGCCGGACTGGCCCGCTGGCGGGAACGCCCGGTGGAGCGCCGGGAACACGTTGCCCCGGTGACGGTCGTCATTGCCGTGCGCAACGGAGAGCGCTGGCTGCGCCGGAAGCTCGACAGCGTTCTGGCTCAGGATTATCCGGCGGATTCGATGGACGTGCTGGTGGTTTCCGACGGGTCCACCGACGCCACCGAACAAATCGCGGCCTCCTATGCGGGCCGTCGCGTGCGCACGATGCGGGTTCCTTTCGGCGGCAAACCCGCGGCCCTGAATGCGGCAGTGCCGCAAGCTTCCGGCCAACTCCTGTTTTTTACCGACGTCCGCCAGGTGTTACGCCCCGATTGCCTGCGCCGCCTGGTGGCGGCGATGGCCGATCCCACCGTCGGCGTGGTAAGCGGCGATTTGCGGATCGCCCGCGGCGCCAGCGAGGAAGAAGCCAATACCGGGCTTTACTGGCGCTATGAAAACTGGATTCGGGGCAACCTTTCACGGGTAGATTCGATGTTGGGCGCCACCGGCCCCGTATACCTGGTGAGGCGTTCCTTCTATGTGCCCATTCCGCCCAACTCCCTGCTGGACGATGTCTTCCTGCCGCTTTCGGTGCATTTGCAGGGGTACCGTCTGGTGATCGAGCCTGGCGCCGTAGCCATCGACGAGCCCACCGACCTGGCCGCCGAATTCCGCCGTAAAGTGCGCACGCAAGCCGGCATCATCCAACTCCTGGGCACGTTCCCGGGCCTGCTCGGCGGGCGCAATCGCATGCGGTTCCATTTCGTCAGCTTGAAGATCGGGCGCCTCTTGTTGCCCTTCTTGCTGGCGGCGCTTCTGGCGACTTCGTTCGGGCTGCCGTCCCCGTGGCGCTGGCTCGCCGCCCTTCCGCAGTTGGCCTTTTGGGGGGTGGCCCTGCTCGATCCGCTAGTCGCCGACGGCGGCATGGTCAAGAAGTTGACTGGCCTTCCCAGGGCTTTTGCCGTCCTGGTATGGGCCGCCGCCTGCGCCTGGAAGATCCTGTTCGTCAGTCCGCGGGACTTGTGGGTGGAGACACGAACCGCCAAGGCGCCTTCCGCCCCCGTCTGACCGGGCTCGGGGCGAGCGGAGCTGGGCGGCGCTTGCACTTGGAGGTGAGGGCTGCTACCTATTTACCTTGCGGGCGGCCGGATGATTCACATCGGCAACAGGAGGTTTATTGTGTCAAAGCGCAGGCTTGGGTACGTTGCGGCCGTTTTGACGGTCGTCGTGTCCGGTTTGGCAGTTCCAGGGCTCGTGATGGGGCAGGCGCAAGAGACTAAGCTTCGGGTAATAGCCTTTGGGGCGCATCCGGACGACTGCGACCTCAAGTTCGGCGGCACGGCCGCCAAGTTTGCCAAAGCGGGGCACGCTGTCAAATTCGTTTCGGTCACCAACGGCGATGCCGGTCACCAGACCGAGGGCGGCGCCTCGCTGGCCAAACGCCGCTATGCGGAGGCCCAGGAATCCGCCCACCGGCTGGGGATCGACGAATACCAGGTGTTGGACAACCACGACGGCGAACTGATGCCCTCGGTGGAGGTGCGTAGGCAGATCATCCGTGCCATCCGCCAGTGGAACGCCGACCTGGTGCTGGCTCCGCGGCCCAACGACTACCATCCCGATCACCGCTACACGGGCGTCCTGGTCCAGGACGCCGCGTACATGGTGGTGGTGCCGAACGTGGTTTCGGACACCCCGCCATTGCGCAAAAACCCGATATTTCTCTATTTTGAGGACAACTTCCAGAAGCCGGCCCCTTTCCGCCCCGACGTGGCAGTCTCGATAGACGATGTCTGGGAGACCAAGATCAACGCTCTGGACGCTCAGGTTTCGCAGTTTTATGAGTGGCTGCCATGGGTGGATGGACGCCTGGACCAGGTGCCCAAGGACCCGGTTGCGCGCAAGCAATGGCTTGCCGGGTCGCGCCTGGGACACATCAACCCGGCATTGCGGGCCGCGCTGGAGAAACGTTACGGTGCGGAGCAGGCCGGCCGGATCCGGCATGCGGAAGCTTTCGAACTGTGCGAGTACGGCCGCCAGCCGAATCTGGAAGACCTGCAAAAGCTATTTCCAAAGTAGCGCCAACCGCGGGCCGGCCGAACCTGGCGCGCGCAAGGGAATGGGCGAAGAACCAATGCCGTGGACGAAAAAAACGTCTATCTTGTAAATCATGGACTGGCAGCACAACGGCGTCAAAATCGTTCCGGCCAACGACCTGGACCCAAATACCGCCCAGACTCCCGGCATGGCTCGCGCCGCCGCCATCACCCACGCCCGAACGGGAGCGAGCAAACTGTGGGCCGGCACCGTAGTCGTTCAGCCCAACGCCAAGACCGGACCTCACCACCACGGCGAGCTCGAAACCGTCCTCTACATCGTTCGCGGCCGGGCCCGCATGCGATGGGGCGACCACCTGGAATTCAGCGGAGAAGCGGGACCAGGCGACTTCATCTATGTTCCGCCCTACGTACCGCACCAGGAGATCAACGCTCTCGCCGACGAACCCTGCCAAGCCGTCGTCGTCCGAAGCGGTCGGGATCCGGTGGTGGTGAACCTGGATCTGGAAAGCCCCGAGCCCGCCAGCCCAGGCCGCGGCGCAACCCCATTCCATCCCAACCCGCCGCCGCTTCCCGCGTAGATAAGGCGATGCAGCAGCGACCATCCCGCCGTTGAGGGGGTGGAAGAGTGGAAGAGAGGAGCGCGGCGCGGGTGTAATCCTCAGTCTTGTGATATAGTCTTTATTGGCACTCCTGTGGGCCTGTGGCGCAGTTGGGAGCGCGCTTCCATGGCATGGAAGAGGTCGTGAGTTCGAATCTCACCAGGTCCACCAAAACGTTTCATACACTTACCGTTTCCCCGCCCACCGTTTTCCGCGCGTGTCGACAGTCTTCCTGAGACGACAACATTTCGTTTTCATATAAGGACGATGCCCACCGCGCCCAACGCCCGCCACTCCTCCTTGGTTCTGCCTGGCAGCCCGACGTCGGTTTTCGGCCGAATGCGCTGCAGCGGCACGACGGATATACTGGAAGCCATGCGCCGACTGGTCTGAGGCGTTCGCCCTTGTGCCCAGCCTGCAGATCGCTTATGTCTGGCACGCCTCGAAGTTCACGCGGGAGGTTCTAATACCATGCAACACCGAAGATAGTTTTGAGACCATCTTCGCCGTGAATCATCTTGCCCATTACCTTTTGGCACGGCTCCTGATGCCACATCTCGCGAATGAGGCGACTGTCCTGTTTACGACGAGCGACATGCATGATGCGGGGACTAATCCTATTGCGCCGTCATACCATGCCGACGCGCACCGCTTGGCTCACCCGCAGCCGGAGCCGGGGCGCAAATCACGCCCCTTCATCGAGGGCATTCAGGCGTACCCGGGGTCGAAGCTTTGCAATGTCCTGACCGCTCGCGCACTCGCATCTTTGCCCTCAGCGCTGACCCAGGGTCTCCACGTCATCGCGTACAATCCAGGTTTTACGCCGGGTACTAATCTCAGCCGCAGCGGTCCCCTGGCGGTGCGGACCCTCAGCAGCCGCGAAATCCACGAAATAGGCTCCGCGTGTCGGGCCGGTCCTAACGGCCGGCGTTACCTATACTTCTCCGGTGGAATCGCATCAAAGTAACGAACCGTGGACAGGCCAAATAAACTGAGAACGAAGTCATCATCGCCGCTATCGTTTGGCAGCTCAGGCAGTCGTCTTCTCGATTACCGCCACCTCGTAAGCATCCAGTTGGGGAACCGTGAACCGGATGAGCCCGTCGCGAGCCTCGAAGCCTAGAGGAGTTCCGTGCAACAGAGCACGGACGGTCTTCACCTTTGACCTGATTGGGAGGTGAAACTGCAAGTCTCGGACCGTAACGACTTCACCCAAAGGCCGGCCGCCTATGGTGTTGATCAAGTGGACAAATGTGAATCCTGGCTTCTCCGAGAGTACAACGCCAACTTCGGCAGGCGCGTTGGTAGCGAGCAGAGGAACCTTGCCCAGGGCCCAAACAACGGCCGAACCCAACAACCGCCGGGCATCGTCCAGGCGGCCACGAGTGTAAAAGCCATCCAGGTCGCACGGCAAATAGATCGCTCTCCCCGCGGAAAAGACGTTAGCGACCAATAGCGGCAGCTCTGTCCGTATGGGATTCTCCATTTCCTCTGGATCGACCAGACTGGGCGTGTATCCATATACGAGCGGTACCGCGGCTACGCCCGCCGGGCGAACCGGTGTGATCCGACCCGAGAATGGCAGCACCGACGTATCCCGCATCCAGGCCGTGATCGCGTGCAACTGGCGGCGACACATATATGCGCTCTTGGCGGCGGTCGTGGGCGATGCCGGGTCGTACTCGGCGCCCAGCACCTCCGCCAGCGCGAGATTCGTCCGCTTGTTCCCGCCGGCGTCGTATAGCGATGTTTCGTGAGATGCAACCAGCGCTCCGCCGCCGCGTACGAATTCGGTAATCGAGCGCGCCTGCTCGTCGCTCATGCAAGCCAGATTCGGCAGTACGATGGCCCGGAAACCGGCTAGTTGACCGGAGGTGAGCGCCTCGTCACTTATCACGACCGTGGGGATATGGTTCTCCATCAGCGCGGCATGAAAGCCGTAGACGCAATCGGCGTATCTGGCGTTGGCATTGTCCTGCCCGTACAGTTCCAAGGTCGGCTGCGACCATACCAGTGCCACGGGCGCGGCGGCTCGCGCATCGTCAAATACCCAGGCATGCTTCTTGAGCACGCCCAAGGTTTCCGCAATAACCGGCATATTCCGCTCGTCCTCGATATTACCGGCGAGCCCGAATGTCGGCATTTTCAAGCCGGCGCCGTGAGCGATAGCCTGCCAGGCGCACTGCGCGTATTCGGCCGGCGGCATGCTGGCGTGAGCCCAGCCGGCTGCCCGCATCGAGACTTTCAGGTTGATGATGGGGGGCCGTTCGCCCACCGAGCGCGCGTAGCTGGCGGTCATCCCCGAAACCCAGCGCAGGTCGGGATAGGGTTCCGCATTATCGACGGTCGACATCAAGGAGGAAAAGGAACGGGATAGCCTGACAATGTCCAATGCCTTATCCCGAGCCCAGGTGGGGTTGTCGAGTCCGGCCAACTCGCCGGTCCAGAACACGTCCTTCCGGATAGTCTCGATTTCGTTCTGCAGACGCGCAAAGCACTCGGTGCTCACTTCGTATCGCCAGGCGACCAGTTGTTTTGAAGCCGGGTCCTTCCAGTCGATTCTCTCCGGAAGTTTGGAGCCGAACCGCGCCTCATAGGTCTGCTGGCAATTGGCGCAGTAGCAATGTCCCGAAAAACCGCCCGCGTTGAGGTGGAACCCGTCCACATCGTAACCCGTCAGAATCTCGCGGATCACAGGGAAAGCGAACCCCTCGCCGACATAGGGACTGTTGGGGCATACGTTGTAGTACTTGCCCGCCGTTCGGGGCGAGCCGTCCGAATGGCGCGCGAACCAATCCGGATGTTCGCGGAACAGGTCTGCGCGTGCCTTGCTAAAGTCGACCCGAGCGATCGACCGCATTCCGGCGGTATGTAACTGCGCCGTTACTTCCTTCAAGACGTCGCGCCCGTTCAAAAGCGGGCTCACATAGTGGTAGGAGACCCTGGAAGGGTAGAATGCCACGATCCCGCCGGCGCTCACCACAATGCCGCCGGCATTCGTGGCGGCGCAACTCGCGACAAAGCGCCCGGTATCGAAACCGCGCAACTCCGACTCCCGCATGTTGGGATGGAACAGGCGCACTGGTTTGAGCCACCATCGCGAGGGATCCGGCACCGCGGCAGCGGGCTTCAAAGCCGATAAGGCCACTCCCGCCAGGAAAATGCCGCCCTCAATGAAATCTCTTCGCCTCATGCGCATGGAGGAATTCTACACCCACGCTACGCGCACTATTGGTGCGTCTCACGAGAACGGGTGGAGAACCCACCGGGTCGATCGGGTCCTCGGCGAGCGTTTGGATATTGAGGGTTCGCGGTGGAACTTGGGCGAAAGCGACCAAGCCCGGCGCCGCGCGATTCGCCGATCTTCGTCTGGTCGGCGCGTCAACGGCATCGGCTGGTATCGCAAGTACTTCCGCCTCTGGGGACTGTCGCATCGCGACGCGTGGCGGCAGGTCGAGACACGCACGTTTGTTGCCGCCACCATGGCATGGACCGGCTTCGATTATCGCGGCGAGCCGCAGCCGTTGGCGTGGCCCTCCGCAGGCTCCTCTTTCGGCATCCTCGATCTGTGCGGATTCCCCAAGGCCGCTTACTATATTCGCCAGGCGCAGTGGATTCGGGATCGTCCGATCCTACACCTGGTCCCGCACTGGAACTGGGCCGGCAGCGAAGGCAAACCCATCAAGGTGATGGCGGCATCCAACGCCGAAAAAGTCGCACTTACCCTCAACGACATACCCCTCGGCGAGAAGTTAGTGGATAAGTATGACATGGTCACCTTCGACGTGCCTTACCAGGCCGGAAAGCTGGAAGCGGTCGCCTCCAATAGTGGCAAGGTGATCGCGCGCTTCGCGGTGGAAACCACCGGCCCGCCCGCGGCCCTGAAACTCGTTGCCGACCGCGACAGCCTCGCCGGCGACGGCGCCGACGCGCAGCCCATCACCGTCGAGGTCGTCGATGCCCGAGGCCGCGTCGTACCCACAGCGAGCCTGCCGGTCCGGTTTACACTGAGCGGTCCCGGTGCAATCATTGGCCTGAACGACGGCAATCCGAGCAACCATGAACCCGAAAAGGGTGACCGGCATAGCGTCTTCCACGGCTTCGCCCAAGTGATCGCGCAATCGGCGTACGCAGGCAGCGGAACGCTCACGCTGCGCGCCACCGCCGAGTTCCTGTCGCCAGCCGAGGTAACCATCCGGGTCCTTCCCGTTCCGCCGCGTCCGGCCGTACCGCCGGTAGCGCGGTAGTTCGCTACCCGAAGACGACCCCGCACTCCACGCCGCTCGGAAGCCGCACTTCCAGCGTTCCGTCCTCGCGCGGCATCAGCGCGCTCGTCTTCTTCCCGAAGTGAACCGCTGCAAACGCCCGCGTGCGTCGCAAGTGCTCTTTGGTGTCGGCCGGATCGTCGGCGATCCGTAAAGAGGTCGTGCACCGGCTGTTCGGTGGAGCATTCTCCGAGTGGCGCGTGATCCGCCCAGAACCTGTCGGCGAGTGACTTGGTGATATTTCGCTCGTTGCCGCCGCGCAAGGATCGCAACACCGACGAGTTGCGGCAGGGGAAGATGTCTGTTTGAAGTATGCCTGCGATTGCACTGTGCGCACTGCCGGCAAGCCTGCGCCGCCAATCGAGAAGAACTCGGCCAGTCTGGGCTCCCTCGCGCCGATTGGATCGCCAAAACCCTTCTGGCCGCCGCGCCGCAGATGCCATAGCTTACACTCAAACTACATGCTCAACCGGGGCTATGCCTACACCACAATCATCAGCAGCAAATACCAT